>Ga0315291_10002161_pt1 | contig 25900 bp, 16 predicted proteins | sample YL17G12_20_MG_FD_203070 | JGI IMG/M metagenome (GOLD analysis project Ga0315291, IMG submission 203070) | Sediment microbial communities from Yellowstone Lake, YNP, Wyoming, USA - YL17G12_20 | ecosystem: Environmental > Aquatic > Freshwater > Lake > Sediment | place: USA: Wyoming | collected...
CCCGGATTGCCATCGACATGCTGCGCGACGCTCAGGCCGCCGGACGTTTCCATACGACTCAAACCCTGCACGATGCCCGTGCAGGATGAAATCACCCAATAATGATGCTAAAGTCTCGAAAACGCTCACATATCGAGCGCCGCGTGGCCGCGGCGGCTAAACGCCCTTGTCCACAACCACCTTCCGCAACCGAAACTGTCTTGGCTCGGAGTTCCGTCCGCGGCATCAGCCACGGCCAGTGGCTTGCCGTCCATGTACGGCGGAACCGCCACGCCGAACAGGTCCAACACCGTGGGTCCGATGTCCATCAGCCGCGGGTTCTCCGTTTTCACCGGGCGGTTGCAGAACAGCACGCCCGGCACGAGCGAGGGATCGATGCAATGGTCGCCGCTCCACGCCTTCGTGTTGGAGTGGAAGACGTGCTCGGTTGTCCGCCCGATCGCTGTTTCCCACGAGGCGCGATAGCCGCGCTGATAACCCACGATCAAGTCGGGCGCTGCGTCCCGGTAGGGCCCGCGGTAGACCTTCGACGCATGGTAGACCTGCTTGACGGCGCTGCTGCCGCTTTCCGGGTCAACCAGGCTGGCGAGGCGCTCGGCGATTTCCTCGCGGAGCCGGTCGGCATCGCCATCGGGGTCGACGATTCCCTGGGAGTACTTGCCCTTGAGATTCAGATAGATCCCGGCCAGGCCGACGGCAAAGGCCCGCGTCTGGGACCAATCGATCCCGACGAGATGCTTCTCGTCGCGCCGGCCTTCCTGGCCCTGCAGGTAGCCGTTTTCTTCCAGCCATCGATTCAAGTCGACCCCGCGTCGAAAGGTGCTGAAGCCATGGTCGGAGACAATCATCAGCACCGTGTCTTTGTGCCGACACTTGGCCAATGCCCTGCCGACCAGATCGTCCATGCGTCGATAGAGGTCTTCAATCACGTGGCGACGATCCTGCTGAACCGCGTTCAGGCGGGCCGGGTGCTGGGGGTCGAGATCGCGCCAAAACGTGTGCTGGATACGATCCGTGCCGTCGAAGACGCACACGCAGAGACCCCGTTTGACTTTGTCCAAGGCATCGAAGAACATCGCCTCACGTTCCCGATCCATGCCGACGCTTTGCCGGATGAAGTGTTCGTCGCCCAGCACGTGCTCATTGAGCGCCCACGTGTCCTCGGCCAGCCCCAGAGTGGCGAACGGACCCTGCCGCTTGGCCAAGTACACGGAGTATACGGACGGGTAGCTGACGGGCATGGCCGGCTTCTCGGGATCGATGTTGATGGGAGTCGCGTACAACGCGAACTCCGGTTCGGTGCCCAGCAAAAGGAACTTGCACAGACCGTGCACCTTGATGCCCGGCGCAGCCCGCAAGGCAACCTTGATCCAATCGGTATACTCGTCCTTACGAAGCTCGTATTTGGCGCCGTTGATCTTGAGGATTGCCGAGTGATGGTCCTTGATGGTGACCACAAACGGGAGTCTCAAAAGGCGTTGATCCGTGCGGAGCGGGTTCTGCGGCCCGATGAGTTCCGCCCGGATCGTGTTGCCGCTGCGGAGCACGGTGTGGACTTCGCCGCCGGTCTGTTCTCGGCTACACTCCGGCCGGGTGGTGTAGAAGGAGAACATTCCTTGTGTGCCGCGGAGGTCGGGAACGCACATCGCCGCAAGCTGCACGCCGCGGAGCTTCTCCGGCGGAAAAGTGATTGGCACGCGGATAATGCAGCTAAATACGCCCTCGTCGCCCAAGACCCTCCAGAACGGCTTGCTCTTACGAAGCAACCGCACGTCGGCCTTGCCCAGCGGCAACTGGAACGTACCGAAACGGATCGCCCGCCGAGGCGGCCTGATCTCCACCGAACTCAGCTTCGGCTGATACGTGCGAAGGTCGGGGGTAAGGAAGTCGAAGATGTTGTGCTTGCCGGGATTGACCCCGGTCTGAAACGAGGACCACGCCACCGGGGAGATGGACGGGACGGTCGTGGCCAACGGCTTGAAGCAGCCCTGGTCGCGGAGCGCCGCCAGATGCGGCAATTTGCCCTGGGAGAGCAGCTTCTCAGTCAAGCTGTAATCCAGGCCGTCCAGCCCCAGGATCACGACCCGCTTGACCCGGCTGCGGGCCAACCCCCGCCGGCCAAGCAGCGCTCGAGCAACCAGGCGTACCGGCCAGGTCAGCAGCGCCACTACCGCCGAGAGCAGGGCGGCGAACACTGCCAGAAACGAACCGGCCAGTGCGAATCCTGCTCCAGGTCCGATGTAGGCGTGGGCCTGGCGGGGTATCAGCAATACGAGCAGGGCGGTCAGAAGCAGCAGCCTACCTGCCTTGCTTGTTTTGCGCACTCGCTTCTGTCGACTGCAGCTCTTCAATGGTCTTTCCTGGCGTCAGATTCTTGCCGATCAGACCGGGGTAGTCCGCGGCGTAACGGTAGACACGAAAGACCTGGCCGCCCCCCGGCCCAAAACCGCCCGGTCCTCCCCCCGGCGGCCCGAAGCCGCCACCCGGGAAACCGCCCGGCGGCCCGAAACCGCCACCCGGGAAACCGCCCGGTCCGCCGGGACCTCCCGGGCCGAACCCGCCGGGACCGCCGCGACCGACACCGCCACGTCCGCCAAATCCGTCGCGCCCGCCGAATCTGGCGGGGCCTCCGAATCCGCCTGGGACCAAGCCCTGCTGTAACTCTTGGAGCTGCTTCTTCTGTTGGTCCGTGAGAACCTCAGCGAGCTTTCCATCGGCTTCCTTTTGAAGCGATTCCACTTGCTTCTTCTGCTGGTCCGTCAGATTCAACCTGGCCTGGAGGAACGGCGTCATCAACTGACCAGGCTGAGGAGGAGTCCCGAATCCGTTGGGGCCGAAGCCAACCTGCATTCCCTTGAGTTGCTCCTGCTGCTTGGCTGCGAGAATCCTGTCGAGCTTTGCGTCGACTTCCTTTTGGAGTTGATCCAATTGTCTTCTTTGTTCCTCCGCCAGATTCAACACTCCCTGGAAGAACGACGGCATGATTTGGCCGGGCTGCGGCAGGTTTCCAGCCCTTCCGGGGCCACCGAACCCGTCGGGGCCTCCTCCAGGCGGCGGGAAGCCGAAACCACCGGGCCCCGGTCCGCCTCCGACGGGGTTGGCGTACTTCCAGACGACTTCTTTCCGTGGAGTCACCTCCAAGAGCATGCCCCGCTCGCCGGAACAAACCAGCGTGTTTCCGTTGGGCAGTCGCTGGGCACCAGAAATGTGCATGGAGTAGAAGTCCGCCTTCGAGACGTAGCTCCACACCGGCTCCTTTGGCCCGTAGGCTCTTCCCGCCTCCCGAGCGTAGCGGCCCTGCTTGTCCACGGGAAGGACAATCTCGTCCACCGAGGAATAGTTGCCGCCCGGCCGGCCACGTCCGTTGTTGAATACCAGGATGTGTCCGTCGCCCGGCAGGCCGGGCGGAATCCAAGAGGCGTCGTGCTGGGCGAAAAACTGCTGATCTGCGACGGTGCCGGCGCGATACGCCAGCGGATTACCCCAGCGATAGAGCAGATCACCGCCCTTGCCGCTGCGGCCGCCCGTGTGGCCGGCCGCTTCCGCCGACGTGGTGCTGTGGTCGATGATCCAGATCTCGCTGAACGCATGGACGCTCAGCACGATCTGGTCGAGTTGGGCGTTGTAGTCAACCGAGTTGGTGTGGGTCCAGTCGGGGCCGACGGGCCCTGGTCCCCTTCGAGGTGCGGGGCCCAGGTAGCCCAGGGATCTGAGCTTTTCTACCTCCTTGTCCGACAGTTGCTCGGCCCAACCCTCCGTGTAGTTGACGTCGATCAGTTCCGGATGGGAGGCCACGTCTCCGTAGTGCGCCTTGGAGGAATCATGGTCCTGAATCAAATGGTCCCAGATGTGCCACTCCCATACGATCTCGCCGGTGGTCTTTCCCGTTGGCTTGACCTCGACGACGAAGTCGGGCTGCAAATCGCTACCGCCCTGCAACCGCGGGTTGCGTCCCGCGGCGACGGCCTCTGCGGCGGTCTTTCTCTCCCAGACGATCATCAGGACGTTGCCGTTGGGCAACCTCCTGATATCGTGGTGCGGGACACCCTTCTCCCTGGGGAACTGGAAGTCCCAGACCAGTTCGCCCTCCCACGTGAACTCCTGGACCCGCCCACCGGCACCCGGTCCGCCGCCAAACGGTCCACCGCCACCCGGCCCGCCGCCAAACGGTCCACCGCCACCGGGACCGCCGCCCAGCAGTTTGCCCAACTCAAAGGCGATCTTGAACGGTCCACCGCCACCGGGACCGCCACCGGGACCGCCGCCGAACGGTCCACCGCCACCGGGGCCGCCGCCCAGCGGCCCACCGTCACCCGGTCCGCCGCCACGCGGGCCACCGCCACGCGGACCACGCCCGAAAGGCTGCTGTCCCGGCCCGAACGAGGCAGCCCGCAATAAGTGCCCGTTCTCCAACAGATAGGCACTCTGGCCCGGCGGGGAATCGCCCTCCCACTTGTTCACCACCTTTCCTTCCATGTCGATCAAGAACGTGGTCGCAGACGACATGGGGGCAAGCAGCGTGTACCCTTGGAACGCTTTGGCGTCATTCTTTAACAGCCCGACCCTCACTTCTGACGATCCGACGTTGTCTCCGGGCGGCCCGGGCGGACGTCGATCTCCGGGGCCTGCGCGGTCGGCGTCGCTCGCCTGCCGGCCTGCCGCAGCCTGATTCGGCAGCGGCGGCGCGTCGCCACCCCTCGGCGCCTGTGCCAGGACTACCTGGGCGAGGACCAAACCCAGGGTGATCACGGCCACACCAGCAATCCAGACTCTCATCAGTCTCATCACGTTGCTCCTGTCACGCTTCAAGTGCCGAATGCGTTTCGCCGAGGTGGACTTGGACGATTCCAAGAGGCAAGTGGCACCGGCGTCTCGCCGGTGGAAGACCAGGGAACGGCAGATAGTAGCCGGACAACACCGGCGAGACGCCGGTGCCACTGTCTTCTTTGCGCATTCGTGAGTTCCCAGGATCGTGCAAGTCCAGTTGGGTAGAACAAAAGTCGCAGCCGTTTGTATGCGGAGCGTATCACTGTTTTTCGCGGGTGCTGGATGATCCTGCAATGCAGTAAAGATGGTCTACGCCCCGCAGCAATAGTCTCTCACCGACGACTGCCGGCGAAGACCAGAACATCTCGTCCAGTTTACTGGTCGCAACAACCTTGAGCTCGGGACCGGCCTGGAGGACGACCGTCACGCCGTCCTGATCGAGGCAGAAGACCTTGCCGTCGCTGGCCCAGGGAGAAGCAGTGAAGCCGCGTGCCCCGGGCAGTCGCTGCCGATAGTGTTGCTTGCCCGTCTTGGCGTCGTAGCACCGGATGATCTCGCTCTGTTGATCGAGCGAGTACAGGCAGCCTGCGTAGAGCAACGGCGACGCGACACGGTAGCTGTTGATCGGGGTGCTCCAGGCCACGAAGGAATTGGCAGTCTCACCTGCCTTGAGCGAGATGTCGCCGCTGGCCGCAGCCCGAACGGCGACCAATGATCCTCTGCCTCCCATCATCCGGTCGTAAGAGTCGACGTAGAGCAATTCCTCGTTGCCCACGGGCGTGATGGCGGTGCGGCCGCTACCCCGCATCTCCCAGAGCAACTCGCCGGTCTCGGGGCGGTACGACCGCATCTTGGTGCCGCCGGCCGCGACCAGTTCCGTCCGCTGCTTGTTCTTCCAGACGTAGGGGGTGGACCAATTCGACTTCTCGTCGCGCGCCACTCGCCATACTTCATTCCCCGTCTTCTTGTCCAGCGCCACCAGGAACGATGCCTTGTCGTTGTCACACTGCACGAAGACCCGCTGCTGATCGAGCACGGGAGAACTGCCGGTGCCCCAGTCCATCTGCATCGGGTACGCCCCCAGGTCTTTGCTCCAGAGGAGGCTGCCCGAAAGATCATAGCAGTACACGCCGGTCATGCCGAAGTAGGCGACCAACCGCTCACCGTCGGTGACGGGGGTTTCTGAGGCATAACTGTTGTTGCGATGTTTGGGAGTCCTGGGCCTGCCCTCGTGGGCCGTCTTCTCCCAGAGGACCTTGCCGGTGGCGCCGTCGAGGCAGATCACCTTCCAGCGATAAGTGACATCAGGCGGGGCACCACCGCCGAATCCGCCGAAGGGGGGAAGCCCGCCGAAGCCCTGCGGGCCTCTCTCGGACCCGGGTCGGGCGGGACCACCATCCGGTGAGGGGCCAGAATCCGGACCAGGTCCACGCTCGGGTGGGGCCTCGCCGCCGGGGCCAAAACCGGGTCCGAAGCCGCCCGGACCGAAAAACCCGCCGCCTGGGCCCCAATCTCCAGCACGCGGTTTCTCCGCTTTCTCGCTTTGGGCTGTCGTCAGAAAGACCTTCTCGCCCCAGACGATCGCCTGCGACCATGCCACGCCCGGAAGCGTCACCTTCCATGCGATGTTCTTAGCTTCCCCCCATTCCGCCGGCAGCATCTTCACCAGTGATAGGGCATTGCCGCCAGGGCCGCGAAACTGGGCCCAATCCTCGGCAGCAACCGGCCGCGGCACCGCGCCAATCAGCAAGGCAATCAGGGGTGCCAGACACGTACGCATTGCTGAACCTCATCCAAATGGTGGTGCGTAGACCCACATGGTCACGTACATCGGATAGGGCAATCTTTGGACCCGCCGGGCGGCGCGCTCCACCCCCTCCAACCGGCACGGTGGCCCGAACTACTAAACGGGACCCCGCACCGTCTTTCTACAGCCACCTTCCTGGTTTTTCGGGGTTTCAGCAGATACAGGGGTATCGAGTGTGCCCAGGCTAATCGACACTCGCTTCCCGGGCAAGTTACCCGAGCTGCGTAAGATTGGTCAGCCGGTGGTTTCCCTTGTAGACTAAAGGTCTTGGATTCCGGTTAAGTACCTATAGGACGTTTCATGGCTGCTACAGTCGGTGAGCCCGACGGCCTGCTGGAGAGGCTGAAACTTGGCGATCGAGAAGCCTTGGCGGCGGTGTTTGCCGAGCATCACGGGCGGTTGTGGCGGGCGGTCAGCTTCCGGATGGACCGGCGTCTGCTGGGCCGTATCGATGCCGACGACGTGCTCCAGGAGGCGTATCTTGCCGCCGGCCAACGTCTGGAGCACTACGTCGCCGATCCCTCGCCCTCTGCGTTTGTTTGGCTGCGGATGATTGTGATGCAAACCCTGACCGACCTGTACCGCTTTCACTTGGGCGCGCAGATGCGCGACGCCGGCCGCGAGACCAACCTTCGGTCGGTGCCCGCGGCCCACGCCTGGCACAATCCTCAGACAACCTCCGTCTCCCTGGCTGCGCTGCTGGTGGGGCAACTCACCTCCCCCAGCCAGGCCGCAGCCCGCGCGGAGACGTTCGACCAGGTGGAGCGGGCGATTGCCGCCATGGATCCCCTGGACCAGGAAGTATTGGCACTGCGGCATTTCGAGGAACTCAGCAACGGCGAAGTGGCGGAGGTGCTGGGCATCGGGCAGAAGGCCGCCAGCATTCGCTACGTTCGCGCCCTGAAGCGCCTGCGAGCTGTATTGGCTGAAGTGCCCGGGTTCTTCGAGGGCCATCCAAACGACGCGGCGTGATCCCTGAATGGACTTGCACGATCCTGGGAGGAAAAAGGGGACAGGTCCAATTTGTGCGACGCCGGGCACCGACCGAAGGTTGGTCGCGGGCCGTTCCGGCAAATTGGACCTGTCCCCTTTTTCCTGGCCGACGGGTGGCTGGGGTCGAACGAAGTGAGCCCCCAGACCCCCGGCCTTCCGGGGGCTCGCTGGCGCTCGACCCCGGCCACCCCAAGTCGGACCAGCCGAACTTGGGACTGCGGAGATTGAAATCGCCGGAATCGTGCAGGTCCACTGAGATGTCTCAGCCCGATCAGGAGCGAGATCCGCTGGAAGTCTTGGCGGCGGAATTCGTCGAGCGGCAACGTCGTGGAGAGTCGCCGTCGATCTCGGAGTACGTGGCGCAGAATCCGGAGCTGGCGACGGATATCCAGGAGTTGTTCCCAACGATTGCCACCATCGAACGGCTCAAGTCCCACCAAGAACTGGGCAGTGGCGTCCGGGTTTCCCTGGGCGCTGCCCCGCCGGAGCGCCTCGGCGATTTCCGTATCCTCCGTGAAATCGGCCGCGGCGGCATGGGGATCGTCTACGAAGCCTTTCAGGAATCGCTCAGTCGCCATGTTGCCGTGAAGGTGTTGCCCAGGCAGTCGCTGCTGGAGGCGACGCAGTTGCGGCGTTTTCAGCGGGAGGCGCAGACCGCTGCCAAGCTGCACCACACCAACATCGTCCCCATTTTCGGCGTGGGCGAGCACGATGGGTTTCACTATATCGTGATGCAGTTGATCGGGGGCATCGGCTTGGACGCCGTTCTGGCCAAGCTTCGGCAGGCTGGTGCGGGCGGCACAGATGCAGCGGTCGGGCAGAATCGTGGGCCGCTGGGCCCCCAGTCGGGACGCGCCGCTGAGCTCAGTCGCCTCGCCGGGGCGCTGGTTGAGGGACAGTTCTGGCGCGCCCAGGAGTCCGGGCTCTTGGATACCGACCGCGGCGAAACCCCCATACCCGCCTGCGAAGAAGGGGCTCCGGCCACCCAGCGGCGGTCGTCTGCGGTGGGCGTGGCCACTGAGGATTTCCAGGGCTGCCGCGACACGAAGGTCGGCGGGAAACCCGCCCTGACAACTGCGGCCTCCGCGACTGACGAGGCCCACCCCCAGGCGTGGCGCGTCGGCCCGCCCTATTGGCGCAGCGCCGCGGCCATCGGTCTGCAAATCGCCGCAGCTCTCCACTACGCCCACGGACACCATACGCTGCACCGCGACATCAAGCCGGCCAACCTGCTGCTGGACTCCCAGGGCATCGTTTGGATCACCGATTTCGGGCTGGCCAAGGCGATGGAGCAGGACAACGTGACGCAGAGCGGCGCGATCGTGGGAACGTTGCGCTACATGGCCCCGGAACAATTGTCCGGCCAGTTTGATGCCCGCAGCGACATCTATAGCCTGGGGTTGACCCTTTACGAGTTGCTTGCCTTGCAGCCGGCCTTCGAGGATGCCAGCCGCAGCAGCTTGATCCGGAAGATCACGCACGCCGAGCCGACCCACCCTCGAAAGCTCAACCCGAGGATCCCGCGCGACCTGGAAACGATCGTGCTCAAATCGATCTCGCGCGAGCCGGCGGCCCGATACCAGTCGGCGGGGGAAATGGCCGAGGACCTGCAACGATTCCTGGACGATCGCCCCGTGCAGGCGCGACGGATTACGCCGCCGGAACGGTTGTGGCGCTGGTGTCGCCGGAATCCGATGATCGCAGGTCTGACGTTTGCCGTGTTGGCTCTGGTGGTTCTGGCCGCCACGATCGCCACGATCGGATACGTTCAGAAGAAAGAGGCCTGGTGGAGCGAATCGCAACAGCGAGCCAAGGCGGAGGCGACGACGGAGCTTGCCATGGAGGCCCTCGATAAGATCTTCCGCCAGTTCGCTCCGAATCGGATCGCCGACCCGTCGGAAATGGCCCTGCAAGACGCGGACGGTGGGACGGTAGACGTTCCCGTCCAACCCGTGGTCTCCAGGGAGACCGCCGCCGTGCTGGAGCAGATGCTCGGGTTCTACAGCCGGTTGGGCGAGCGGGGAGGGGACGACGGGAAGCTGCGGCAAAGGGTTGCCGACGCGAACCGACGCGTCGGCGACATCCGCCAACTTCTCGGGGAGTTTCCCCAGGCTGTGGCAGCGTACGAGCGGGCAATCGAGCTCTACCGAGAGCTGGAAGGACAGTCACCGGGAAAAACGGAACTGCACGCGCAAATCGCGAGCATCTACAACGAACTTGGCAAGGTCTATCACGCCACCGAGGAAAGAGACAAGGAGACCCGGTCGCATGCGGAGGCCTTGGCGGTGTTGACTGCGACGCCATCCGAGACCGCCGCGTCGCCAGGACAGCGGTATGAACTGGCACGGACCTACTATTTTCTGGGCCGAAAAGAGGCGTTCTCGCTAGGGCCGCCACCGCCAGGCGACGGACCCGGCGGCCCCCGTCCAGGCCATATCTGGCTGGGCCCGTTTCCACCCGGACCGCCACCGCCAGGCGACGGACCTGGTGGGCGCCGTCCGGGCGGTATCCGCTTGGGCCCTTTCCCGCCCGGGCCGAGCGATAAACAGCACGAACGACTCCCGGGCGGCGATGCACCCGGGCCGGGGCCCCCGGGACCAGGATTCGACCCGCATTATGCACAGGAGAACATGCAGCGGGCGATTGACTTGTTGGAGGGACTCATCGACGAGTATCCGTCGATCCCCGAGTATCGGCACCTGCTCGCCCAGTGCTATCGTGACATGCATTCCCCCGCGTTCATCTTCAGCCGGCAAACGGCGTTGGACGCCAACAACAAGGCGATCGAAATCCTCAAAGCATTGGTTCGCGATTTCCCCCAAGTGGCGGACTACCGCTACGCCCTCAGTCAGACCTATGCCGATCCACCTCCGCCGGACAGGAGTTCCCTCCTTAATCGTGACTCCACCGCCCTTGCGGAGGATCGTTTTCGGATGGCACTGAAGATCTCGGAGGAACTGGTTGCCGAGCATCCGAACGTCCCGGAATTCGTGGCGTCGCAGGCGGAAATCCTGTTGAAGCTGGAATTCGTTCTTCGCTGGGCGGGACAGAGCGAGGATGCTGACGGACTCTTGCGGAAAGCCTTAGACCTGCAGTCATCTTTGGCTCGGCGCTTCCCCAAGGTGTTACGCTACCAGTTGCAGACGGCAACGCTGGAGCTTTCGCTGGCTCGAAACCTGCGGGACCGAGACCAACCGGCGGCGCGATCACTTCTGGAATCCTCCGTCGCCAGACTTGACGAGCTGCTGCAGGCAGATACGACCAATTGGCCCGTCGGCTGGATACTCTCACTCCATTATTCTGAGTTGGCAACGCTGCTGCGCGAGATGAACGAGCCGGAGGCCGCGAAAGCCGTGGAACGTCGAGCAAAGGAGCATGGTGTCGAAATGCCGCTGCGTCCTCCGCCCCGTGAGCACGGGCATTTGCGGCCGATCGGCCCTCTGGGGTCAGAGCTTGAATAGTGATTAGTGGCCGAGAGCTACCTTGCTCCTGACGACCCGGACGCTGGACTAATCACTATTCAAGCTCTGACCCCAGATGCTCGTGATCCTGCAGATGCTCTTCACAATAGCAGCAGCTTCCCGCACACTTCGAGCAGTAGCGGAAACTCAGTTCGGGGTCCGTCTTCTCCGTCCGCCCGCAGATCCTGCACTGGTGGCGCGGCTTGTCGCGCTGCTGGATCTGGTCGGCCTGGTGAACCATCTTCCAGTGACCGCTGCGGATGCGACGCAGCAGGTCTCCCCAGAAGAACAGCAGGAAGTTGCTGATCGCCGCCAGTGTCGCCAGCCGGATGGGCCAGGAGGGAACGAACACCAGCGCGTAGAAGTAGCCGATCCACTGCAACAGTGCCAGCCACTTGATCTTCACCGGAATCAGGAAGAGCAACAGAAGCTGGAAATCGGGGTACAGGAATGCAAACGCCAGGAACACCGAGCCCTGGAGGAAGACGTTGAAGGTGGGCTGCTCAGGCGTCACGAACGATACCGCCACCGTGGCCAGGTAGCCGATCAGCAAGAACACGTTGTAGCGGAAGACGCCCCAGGTCTGCTCCAGGGCGGTCCCCATCAGGTAGAACAGGTACCAGAAGAAGAACGCAAACAGCGGATTGTCCAGCGGCGGCTGAAACAGAAACGAGACCAGCCGCCAGACCTCGCCTTGCAGCACCAGCGCCGGGATCAAGGCCACCTTGTCGAGGACGCCCGGGTGAGTGAACTGGGCGACGTAAACCGCAACCTGGCAGACGATCAGCCCCACGGTCACGTTGGGCACCGCGAAACGGCTGAATCGGCGCTGAAGCTTGTCGAGGATCCTCATCGGCCGCTGCCAGTTCTCCTGGGCTTCGGCGGCGCCTTGCCGGCATACTCCGGGTTGGGCTTGGGCAGCTTCGCACCGGTAGACCTGAGCCACATGGTGAGCTGCTCATCCAACTGTTGGACCTTCTCGGGCATCTCCTTCGAGAGATCCTTGGTCTCGCCCAGATCGTCGGCCAGGTTGAACAAATCGAGCTCGCCCGCCGCGTCGTCCACGCTCTCGACCATCGCCGCGTACCCGTTGGTAAACCGCATCCCCTGTGCGGCCAGCCGGTCGATGTGGGGCGTTTCAGAGTACCTGCTCCGCTGGCAGGAGAGATCCATCCAGCCCAAATCGTCGACCAGGATGATCACGAAGCTCACCGGCCGCTTCGCCGGCGACTCTGCCGCGGTCGTGCGATCGCCAGGCAGTCCCACTGTCAGCCATAACGCCGCAATGGCTGCCAGGCGCCCAGGACGTGCTCTCCGGGGGTTCCACGACATGGTCTTCTCCTCCTGAAACTAGCCGAGACAGTTGCGGCTTATTGTACTGCCGCACGAGGCGCGTGCAAACGGGGCGGGGAGTGCGGACCCTCTGAGCGGGCGCCGTGCTCACACAAAGAAGTCGAGAAGAAGGCGCACGAAAGGGCCAAACCGGCCGCGAAGGCTGGCCACTCGGCTCCAAATGCACTACAACAAGGCTGGCAGCGTTGCCTGAGTGTGCCCGTGGCGCGACACATCGCTGCCAGGATGTAGCCATCGCGCCCCTGTGGATGTTGGAGGAGAGGCCCGGATGGGGTCCGAGCAGCCCGTGCAATCGCCGTTCGGCAGGAGCGATCTTCCGAGGGCATCGGCGCAACACCCGCCGGCTCCCGCGCAGCCCGAGCCGCCGCGGCTGGGCATCCTTCACTTGATGGTCCTGACGGCCTGCGTGGCCATTTGGATGGGAATTGACCTTGGGCTGAGGCCCCGCGCTGGCCTTGACATCCCGACGCCAAGTTGGGAAGCGTATTGGCTTTCGGTCCAGACTGTGAGGGGGATCTTGCAGGGGGCGGCCTTAACCGGATTGATTCTCTTTCTCGCCAGGCGGCTGCGGGGCATTCCCTTTCCCAAGTGGCCGGGTGAGTACCTGTTAGTGATCTTGGGGATGAGTGTGGCGTTGGGTCCCGACAGAGAAGCTATGTACGTGGTGGCCAGTTTGGTTTGGCACGATGATCCAGCCGCTACGGCATTGGGTCTTGCCAGGCGAGGCGGATACATGCCCGTAATGAGGTCCGGTGCACCCATCGGCTGGCCCTTGACGTGCGTGATCTGGACCATGGGGCTTGGGCCTTTCGCCGTGAATGCGGCGGTCTTTATTTGGGCGCTGGTCCGCGTGAGGATACGGCGTTGGCGGGTTTTCTTCCTATCGATCCCCGCCTGCTACATTGCCGGCCTACCGCTTGTGTGGTTGATGGTTCGCATTCTGCAGCCGGGTCTGATGGCCTTAGTGATACAGGGGGTCATTCCCGCCGGCGCAAGCGTTGTCCTTCTGGTCGTGGTCCTGAAGGACCACTTCGATGGAAAGCAATACCCCTGGAGCCACTGGCTGGGCGTGGCGCTGCGACTCTCGTTCGACGTCGTCGGGCTTATTACGTTACTCTGGTGGACCGTCTTGAGTTGGCACAGGTTCTTCTGACAGCCGTCGCCAACATTCACGGGGTACCCCAGCTTCATAGCTGGGTCACGAAGCGACACGAAAGCGCGAGGGAGCGCCGTTAATCAGAAACCTGTCGGGCGAGGCAAGCTCACTGGCCAGTTCGACACATTCGCTCCCACGTCCGCTGCGCCTCGGAAAGGAATTCCCCCGCGCGTTGCAGGACCTCTTCGGCCTGATTGCGGTCCGGCTCGGCGAACTCGCGGTAGTCGTACTTCTGTCGAAGGTCGAAGGCTTGCCGGAGATAGACGGCCGTGGCGGCCGGGAAGTCGCCGGTGTTGACGAAATGCCGACTGAACAGGCTCAGGACACCTGCGTGTTTGCCGCTGCCGAGTTGCCTGGCGGCCAACAGTCCCAGTGCCGCGTAGAACATGGCGTAGTAGGCCCGATTGATCGCGTCGCGGAGGTGGCTGCCGGAGAGCAGCTCCCGCCCCGCCTCCAGGGTTTGGCGAGCCTGCTGGAGTCGATAGCTCACCAGCTTCTCCATATCTTCCGTCATAGTCGGATTCCTTCCTTGCGGGCGTTAAGCACAAACGGCGAGGCCCGCAGCGGGGTCTGGGTAAGCTCCGCCTCGGTGAAGCAGACTGCGGAGATGAGCCTCTCGCCTTGCAGCTCGGCTCGGAAGCAGTGGTCGGTCACCTGCTTCTCGATTTCCCAATTAACCTTGGGGAGAACGACCAGCAGATCGATGTCGGAGCCTTCCTCGAGTTGGCCGCGGACCGCCGAGCCGTAAAGGAGGACCTCGCTCGCCCCAAGATCGCGGCGTAAGGTGTCAGCCAGCTCTCTCAGGATCTGCTGTTCGGATCGCGTAAGCTGCATGGCTTTCACCCCGTCGTTGGAAGGCAGCGGGCTTGAGAGCCATGCTACAGTAACGGACGCAGAAAAGCAAGGTCGCCACTTATTGAACAAGACTGTAAGCGTTGCGCGCCGCCAGGCGGGAATGTGCCAGAGAAACGTGTTGTAGGAGGCGACTCCAGTCGCCGATTCCTTGGGGGGAACTGCCTCCCGGCCCGCCCCAATCGGCGACTGGAGTCGCCTCCTACAACCATCTGCTTACGGTCTGAATTACTGAACGGTTGCCAGCCCGAGTTCTTCGGGGCGCGGCAGCGTCGCTCCGGCCTCGGCCTTTTTGCGTGCATCGGCCAGGCTGCCGGCCAGATCGTCGTAGCGCTTGACCATGTCGGCATAGCGCCGCATGGTCCAATCCAGTGCGTAGGGCTTGCTCTCGGCCAGCCAGAGGCGGCGGAACTCCTGGCCGAGCGCCTCGTGGGCGTCGCGGTTGGCGCGGACCAGTTTTTCCGCCTCGGCCAACAGCGACAAGGCCTTCTCTTTGTCTTTACCGGCCAATTGATGCGCCTGGGTATAGGCCTCTGCCACCTGAAGGCCGTCGAGCATCCGCTGGCCGATTAGCTCCATCCGCTTTGCGCCTAAGAGAAAACAGTCCAGCAGGTCGGCGTTGGCGGTGGCCTTCTTCTTGCACGCCTCGAGGTGCTCGATCGCCGGGCGGACGAGCTGAAGCAGCTTATTGGCCGACGCCCGGGCAGCGGCGACGTCCGGGTACCCTTTGGGTGGGGGCGGGAAGTCCGGCTGCCAGAACCGGCTGTTGTTCATCCCCTGCATCTCGGGCAGGCGGTGCGTCTGGGCCAGCAGTTCGATCGCCCGGCCAAAATGATCCCCTTGCTCGCCAAACAGCACTGCGCCGATCCGCCGATTAAAATCCTCCGGCGTGGTGGTCGAGGCGTTCCAGGCGCACTCGGCCCCCCAGGCGTGGCCGTGCCAGTTGTAACCGTGGAGCGATTCGCCGTCGTCTTCCCAGGCGGTATTCAGGACGCCCAGGGCCCCCTGCTTGGCCCCGTCGCGGACGAAGTTGCGGATGTTCGTGCTGGCCGCGCCGAAGTCGGGCAGGATCCGGTTCCAGTTGCTAATGCCGGGGCAGACGAAAAACTCGTAGCCGGAGCGGGCGAAGGGAGTGATCTTGTCCTCGAAACTCTCCTGCGGCTCGTAGCCCCAGGTGAGCATCACGGTGTCCTTCGGTGTCTGCTCCAGCTTGTCGGGGTGTTGGAGGATGATGTCGCCCCACATCATCATCCGCTTCTGGTATTTGTCCTTGAGCAGATCGTGAATCCGTCGGACGTGCCGGACGTAGACGCCGCCGACGCCGATCTTCTCGGCCAGCTCCTTCGACGGCCCAGTGCCCAGCCCCCAGGTCTCGTCGCAGCAGACGTTAAACATCGCAAAGGGGACGATCGGGCAGACCTCGGAGTAGAGATCGTCCAGCAGCCGGTAGCTCTCTTCGTTGACCGGGCAGAGGACGTCCGGCGTCTCGCGCAGAGAGGTGTATTCTTTGTGTTGCAGGATTCGCGCGAAATGCCCAAACGACTGCTGATTGCCCAACACATCGACCCGGAGCCCTTTCGCATATTTCACCAGCGCGGTGAGGTCCTCGGGCATCAGCGAACCGTCCTTCGGCCCGATGAGCGGGTGCTTCTTGAAGGCGTATTGATACTCCATGTAGTAGGTGAACAGGTTCATTTTCAGCCCGGCGCCGAGGGCCACCTCCCTCTTGAGCGTGTCCAACGTGGAGCTGGGTCCCCGGGTGAGGTCGTCCTGGAAACATCGCCAGCGGATCGAGGGCCAGTCGCGGATCGTCACGCACGGCAGCCCGCCGTCACGGCGATTCGCCCGAATCAACTGGCAGAGCGTCTCGACGGCATAGAACAGCCCCGCGTCACCGCCGGCGCGGCAGGTGACTGCATCCGGACGCACCTGGAGCGAATAGCCTTCGGGCGTGGCATCTTCCTGGGGCGGAGACAAATACGGCGGACGGTGGACGGCGGAAGGCGGAGGTGGTGATTGCGGCCCCTGATTCTCCGACGTGCCTTCCCCCTTCCCCCTTCCCTCTTCCCCCTTCCCCCGTCTGCCCGGCTTGGCCGAGAGCCGTAGGGAGCGGGGCTGCTCTTTGAGCGGGCGGATCTGCGGCGCCGGCAGGCCGGCCCGTTTCAGCTCTGCCGCGATCATCCCGCCCAGTAGCTCGGCCGCGCCGGCCGGGGCTTCCAGGACCAGCTTTTCATCCAGCGGGAAGGTGCCTTGCTGCCGGTCGACCCGTTTCGGGAAGGGGACCAGCCGCAGCGGGGAAGACTCCTCGGCCCGTCCGATGGCGGCCAGCGCCGCGACGAACCCCAGGATCAGTGGCACCGTAGCAAGCGTGGACCTTCGGCAGAGCATGGCAAGAACCTCCCGTTGAGCCCAATCGCCATCGGGGCCATAATGAGTTGCTGTTGCGGAGAGTGGTTCTCCACGAGTCCGTTTGGCGGCCGCGGCGGCTATTGAGTGTCAGGAGAGTAATGTCGCTAGCCGGCGGCTAACAGCCGCCGGGATTTCCCGCGTTTCCGCTCGGCGGCTGTTAGCCGCCGGCGATTGCGATACGACACAGGTTCTCTGAGAGTCAACAAACGCACGAGCCGGGGTTGTTGCGGTCCGATCCCGGCCCCCAGCATACCACAGGCGTGTGGTGTTGGCACCTGTCTTGCGAGCCCCCATCATATCCCCCTCTGCCGGGGAATAAAGCCGGGCCGCGCAACGGATTTGTAACGAGTGGCAATCTGGGTTTGACAGCCTTACCCCCGAAAGGGATGATGAGGGAGGGGGCTTCACTCGCCGATTGCCGGGACATCGGCGGGAACTTCCGCCGCCTGCGGCGCGTCCCAGATCATGGACCTGCTGTGAACGACGACGCCCAACTGATCAACGAGACCCTGGCGGGCCACTCGGCGGCGTTCGGCCGGCTGGTGCTGAAGTACCAGGATCGGCTCTACAACACGGTCGTCCACGCGACCGGAAACACCGAGGACGCCCGGGACGTAGTCCAGGAGGCCTTCGTCCAGGCCTTCCTTAAGTTGGACACGTTCCAGCACTCCAGTGCCTTTTATACCTGGTTGTACCGGATCGCCTTCAACGTGGCTGCCAGCCACCGCCGGCGCCGGCGGCCGACCCTCTCCGTCGAGTACGCCCGTGAGACGACCGGCCTGGAGCCGATCGACGAGGGCAACGGTCCGACCGAGAACCTGGAACGTAACGAGCGCTGCCAACAGGTCCGGCAGGCCCTCGGGCAGCTCAGCGAAGAGCATCGCGTGGTGTTGGTGCTGCGGGAGATCGACGGATGCTGTTACGAGACGATCGCCAACGTCCTTGATCTGCCGATCGGCACCGTCCGCAGCCGGCTGCATCGGGCCCGGCTGCAACTGCGGGAACAACTCAAGGAAGTCTTGATGATTGACGAGTGAGTTTGAGACGTGCGTAATGAGTGTGCGCCGATGAAAGACGTGCCGGAGAACGAACTGTTCAGCGCCTATCTCGACGGCGAATTGACCGCCGCCGAGCAGGCCGAGGTGGAACAGTTGCTGGCCCGCAGCCCGGCCGCCCGGCAACTGCTGGAGGAACTCCGCGCGCTGAGCTCCAAGCTCCAGACCCTGCCCCAATACAAGCTGGGTGAGGACCTCAGCCAGCAGGTATTGCGGGTGGCCGAACGGCGGATGCTCACCGAGCCGGCTGTGCCGAGAGACCTTGCCCGGCCGGCCCCGGCCCCGCGACGGGCGATCCTCCGCCGGCTGGTTAGTTCGCGGGCGCTGATCTGGTCGTCGCTGGCGATAGCCGTCGCGGTGATCTTGTCCGTCGTGAACCGGGGCCCGCAGAATCGGCCGGCCGACGAAGGGATCGCCAAGGCGCCGGCACGGGAGGAGAAGGGCGGAGCGGCGCCGGAGATCGGGGCGGCCTCGAAGGCCGAGGAGCAGCCCGATGAGTCGCGCTTCCGCCGGACCGAACCGGTGTTGACGGTCCCAAGGGGCGGCCAGCGTGTCGCCGGCGCCGAGGGCGGCGACCAGCCCGCCCCGGCAAAGAGGCCGGCCGAAGCCAGGGACCTCGTGCAGCCGCCGGCCACCCCACAGGCGTCGCCGGACCATGTCGCTATGAAGAGAGCGGGGCCTGCACAGGGGGCGCCCGGTGGACCGTCCAAGGGCGAACCTCCTTCCCACCCCGGCCTTGGCGGATCCGGCAATGCAAAAGGAGTTGTCGGGAGCCTCGCAGTCAAAGCCGACGGGCCGCAGATCGGCAAGGGCGCCGCCGGCTACGGCATGAAGCAGGCCGTCGGATCCGTTACAGACAGCGGCCGTGGTGCCGGCGACATGGCCCAGTTCGTCAACGGCGGTCAGATGACCCTGGCCAAGGCGATCGTGCAGCCGGCCGGCGGCTATGCGGTGGTATGTTGCGATCTCAGCCCGAAGGCCGTCCAAGCGCAGGCGTTCGAACAGGTGCTCGCAGTCAACGGAATCGCCTTGGAAGGAGCCACCTTCGAGGCGAACGTCTCAACTGATACGCAGACAGATGGTGCAGGTGTACCCCCAGACCGGCGAGGGAAAGAGGTGGCGAAGCAGCAGGGGCAGGTTGCAGACCTGCGGCTGGCGGCGGTGCCCGTAGCCGGCGAGCTGGATCTCGTTTGCGTCGAGGCCACACGCGAGCAGCTCGAGGCCACGCTGGCCGCGCTGAACGCCCAGCCCGGCGAGTTCCTCTCCCTTTCGGTCCAGCCGGCCATCGGGGTAGAGGTGCAGAAGGACTGGGGTCGGCAATACGGCCGCGGCACGCAACCAGAGGCTCGCCGCAGCGGAGGAGTCCTGACCGAAGAGGCAGGCGATTTCGCAGGCAAAGGTGACCTGGCACAGGCGAATGTCCTGGCGCAACAGCAGCCGGGTGCCGAAGGTGCGGCTCAAGGCCCATCCCAACACCCCTCACCCCCGGCCCCTCTCCCCGCAGGCGGGGCGAGGGGAGAAGGTCTTGGGATAGGCAATCAGCCGTCGCTGGGGCGTGCGTGGCGGCTCCAGGTTCCGGGGCCCGTGTTCCGTGGCCGATTCAGTGCGCCGGACGAGGACGCCGTCGCACTCCAGTCGGGTACGGCGGTGCAGCAGGCCGGGCCGACCGTCTCCGCGCCGACCCCATTGGAAGCCACCCAAGCACTGCGAAAAACACCCGCAGGTGCTCCCTTGGCCGAGCGGACGCCGGAACTCCCTGGCCCGGCCGAAGGGGAAGGGAAGTCTCCGACCCCGGGTACACAGTCAGCTAGAAGGCTGTCCCAAAACCCCTCACCCTCGGCCCCTCTCCCCGCAAGCGGGGCGAAGGGAGAAGGTCTTGGGATAGGCAGTAAGCCTCCGGCCCCGGCCAAGCCCGCGGAGGAGTCGCCGGGTGCCATGGTTGGCTCGTCCAACCATGCACTGCTGGGCGAGCCGGGCACCGACCGAAGGTTGGTCGCGGCACCCGCCGAGCAGCCCGGGAAGTCGCCCAACGGCGGCCCGCGGCAAGACGAGTCGTCGAAGGCCGGGTCAGACGGGCGGGCCGTCGGACAGGCGGCTGCTCAGCGCGGGGCGCCCGCGGCCGGGAAAGGCCCGGCACCAGGAGAACCAGGCTCCCCGCAACCCAAAATCCCCCCGCCGCAATCAGCAGACAGGTCCCAGGAAAGTGTACAATCGCGCGAGGGGACCGGCAGCGCGCCGCCGCCCCAGGACCAGGCCAAGGCGAAATCCGCGCCGCAGCAGAAGCGGGAGCAGCGCCAAGACCTCAAGCAGCCGCCGCCACCGGCCCAGACCTACCGCGTGTTGTTCGTGCTGCGGATGGTCGGCCCAGACCTATCTCGCCCGCCGGCCGCGGCGGCCTCGATGATGGAACAGGCCGAGCCTCCTGCGGCCCGCGACCCAGAGGGTACCCCGCCGGCCGCGACCCAGAGGGTGCCCCAGTGACCGGCTGAGGCTGAAGCGTTGGAACCGCCAGGGCGAATTCCGGAGGTGCCAGGTCACTGGGTCAAGCGAGCGACCTGGGTGGGGTTGGCCGCCGCCTTTCTGGCCTCCATCAGTCCCTTGCGGACCGCCGACCTGGATATGTGGCACCAGATGGCCCTCTTCCGCCAGGCCCTCGCCCAGGGATGGCTCCCGCGAGACGATACGTTCGCCTACACGCCCACGGTAAGTCCCGTGATCCATCATGAATGGGGTCACGGGGCGGTGCTCTACCTGCTGACAGTGGCCGCAGGAACCGGGGCCGCGGGCCTGATGGCCCTGAAGTACCTGCTCAGCGCGGCGATCGCCTTCGGATGCGTCCGCTGCGGGCTGCGGCGGGGAGCCGACTGGCAGGTCGTGGCCTGGCTCGGCCTGTTGGCCATCGGGCTGGGACGGATCGGGTTCACCACCGTGCGCGCGCAGGTCTTCACCTTGCTGTTCCTGGTGCTCCTGTTGCTGCTGCTGGAAGAAGACCGGCGAGGCCGGCGATGGTGGATCGCCCTCTGGCTGCCTGCCTATGTGCTCTGGCTGAACATCCACGCGGGATTCGTGGTGGGATTGGGGCTGCTGGCGCTCTACACCGTCGAGCAGGCCCTCCGCGAGCTGGGCCAGCGAACCCGGGCACCGACCGAAGGTTGGTCGGGCGGGTTGCCGCCGCCCAGAGGGCACCCGGTCGGCCACCTGGTCGTTACCCTCCTGGCGATGGTGGGACTGATGGTCGTCAATCCCTACGGATTCGAGTACGTCGCCTACCTCTTCCGCGCGATCTCGCTGGAACGGCCGTTGGTCGGTGAGTGGCGACCCTTGTGGGAACAACCGCAGCATCCGGAGACTCTCTTGATCTACGGCGTCTCGCTCGCCGTGGTGATCTATGCGGTTGTCCAAAGGGGAGTGCGGGGGCTGCCCGGCCTCCTGGCAGTGCTGGCGACCGCCTACCTGGCCGCGCGCCACGTCCGCCATCTCTCGATCTACGCGGTGCTGTGGATCTGCTATCTGCCGGCCTACCTGAAGGGAACGGGGCTCGAGCGTCTGATCACGGACTTCGGGGCCCGCCGCCAGCGGCTGCTGGTCTGCTTCTGGAGTTTCGCTGCCGGAGCGGGATTGATCTGGGCGGTTTCCAATCACTTCTGGCAGTTGCGGATGCCGACGACCGAGGACCAGCGTGAGCCGGGCACCCCGATCTACCCGGCCGGCGCGGTTGCCTACCTGGCCGAGCAGGAGTTCTCCGGCAATCTGATGGTTCCCTTCGACGTGGGTGCATTCGTTTCGTGGCGGCTGTATCCGGACGTCAAGGTCAGCCTCGACAGCCGCTACGAGGCCGCCTATCCCCCGGGAGCCGTCGAAGAGAGCGTGCGGTTCTACGCCGGCCAGCGAGGTTGGCAGGCCGTGCTCGACCGCTACGACACCGATGCGGTGCTGGTGCCCTGCTGGAGTCCACTCCGCGAGATTCCCGTCGTGCAACGCGTGGGAGGAGAACCGGGATGGCCGCCCGGCTGGCGCCTGGTCTACCGCGACGACGGGTACTGCCTGTTTGCCCGCTCGGCAATCGCCGCCGGCCTGCCGGCCACGGATCGGACGGGCGAGCCGATTCCGGCCACCTTCCCCTGATGCGGCCGGCAGACCGCCGGAAGGGGTGAGGATTCTGCCGGTGGGTCGGATTAGGTGACCGGCGCGGTTCCCGGCCGACGGCCTGCGCCCACACCGCAGGCCGGATTCGACGCCTCGGCACGCGAACATCCGCTATCCTTGCGCCGGACTGACTGATTCGAGCACATCCGGCAACTCAAACGGCCGGAATCCGTTTGTAGGAGGCGTCTCTAGACGCCGACCGCAGCCGGGTGAAACCAATCGGCGACTGGAGTCGCCTCCTACAGAAACCAATCGGCGACTGGAGTCGCCTCCTACAGAAACCAATCGGCGACTGGAGTCGCCTCCTACACTCCTCAATCCCCGGACACCCTGACTCATGTGCCAATCCAGGGTCGGAGGGAGAGGCGAAAACCGATGGACAATGTCGCCGAGCATAATCTGGGGACCCTATCCGCTGCTTCGGTCTCCATCGCCCGGGCCGAAGAGCAGGTCGGCGCGCTCATGGAGGACTATTCGGGCGGGGCTCCGGTCGGCGCGCGTACGGCCACCTTCCGAAAACTCTCCGTGCTGATGCCGCTGTACAACGAGCGCTGGACGGTGGCGGAGATCATCTCCCGAGTCTTGGCGGTACCCCTGGAGCTGGACCTGGAGATCGTCGTGGTCGACGACGGCTCGACCGACGGTTCTTGGGAGGAAGTCCAACAGCTTGCCGCGCAGGACTCTCGCCTGCGGCTCTTTCGCCACCAGCGCAACCGCGGCAAGGGGGCCGCCGTCCGCACCGCGATCGAGCACATGACCGGCGATGTGGCCGTGGTGCAAGACGCCGACCTGGAATACGACCCGCACGACTATTTTCGCTTGCTGGAGCCGATCCTCCAGGAAAAGGCGGAGGCGGTCTTCGGCTCGCGTTTTGCCGGGTATCCACGTCGCGTGCTGTTCTTCTGGCACAGCCTGGCCAACGGCCTGATCACGCTGCTGGCCAACATGCTCAACGACACCAACCTCACCGACCTGGAGACCTGTTACAAAATGGTGCGGGCCGACGTGCTTAGGCAGCTTCGGCTCCGCAGCGACTCGTTCACCATCGAGCCCGAGCTGACCTGCCGGCTGGCACAGTGGGGAGCCCGGATCTACGAGGTCCCGGTCAGCTACTGCGGCCGGACCTACGCGGAGGGCAAGAAGATTGGGGCCGTGGACGGTCTGAGGGCCTTGGGGGAGATCCTCCGCTGCCGGTTCCTGGACACGCGGTTCACGCACCACTCGGGGTTCTACGTTCTGCGGTCCGTCTCCCGCGCCCGCCGCTACAATCGCTGGCTGTTGCGGCAGTGCGCCCGCTACGTCGGCTCAAGGGTGCTCGAGGCCGGCGCCGGCATCGGGAACCTCAGTTGCCTGCTGCTGGATCGGCAGCGACTGATCCTGGCCGACTACGATCCCACCTACGTGGCCCGGCTCCGCGACCGCTTCGGCGCGCGGCGGAACGTCCGCGTGGTGCAGGCCGATCTGACCCGGCCGGACGATTTCGCACTCTGGAAAGACGAAGGCCTCGACACGGTCTTTTGCTCCAACGTCCTGGAGCACTTGGAACCGGACGGGCAGGTCCTGCAAGGCTTCTACGATGCGCTGGTTCCCCAAGGGCACTGCGTGATCGTGGTGCCGGCCGGCCAGTGGCTTTATACCGGTTTGGATCGCCAGCTCGGACACTATCGCCGCTACAGCGTCCGGGAGCTGCGCGAGAAGATGGCAGCGGCGGGCTTCGAGGTGGTCTTCTGCAGAAGCTTCTGCAAGCTGGGCGCACTGGCCTGGTGGGTCTCGGGCCGAGTCCTTCGCAAGCGCCACTTGAGTCCCCGGCAGATGATCTGGTTCGACCGCCTCCTGGGCCTGATCATGCCCCTGGACCGCTGTCTTCCCCTTCCCGGCATGTCGCTGATGATGGTCGGGCGGCGGCCGGACGGGCGCCGTGAGGCGTAGGGCGCGGGCGCCTCGGCCAGATACAGCTCGGTCACCAGGTCGCCCAGCCGCTGGAGCAAGATGGCGTCCTGGTTGCGGTAATAGTCGCGGATCACGCGTTGCTGGTAGGGGGATCGTTTGGCCATGATGCAGGTCGTGTTGTTAGCCCGCCAGGGATGGGTTTCCGCCACTCTGCGCTATTATCCCCCTTTTTCAGTTCGGTGCCAGGGCAAGGAATTCGGCCGTCGTGGACTTGACACAAGCTGACGGTTTCGTATACTTATGAACAGAGGCGACGGTTTCTCGCATATTCTTGAGACAGGGGGCTCGTGAGATGTTGCTTACGGACGCTCAGATCCGTCAGGAAATAGAGAACGGGTTGTTTACTCTGGAGCCTTTTAGTGATTTCTGTTTGCAGCCAGCCAGTTATGATCTGCGCGTCGGGGACTCAGCGTTCACAAGCTCATCAAGAGAGAAAGTCCCTCTGAGCAGGACAGGGATGATCCGAATCGAGCCCGGTGAATTCGCCGTAGTCGAAACGCTCGAGAGGGTCTCGTTTGGCAACCAGATGGCTGCACAACTCGGCTTGCGATCTGAATATGCCCGGAGAGGGCTCCTGATGCTTTCCGGCCCTCAAGTTGATCCGGGTTTCAAAGGAGTCCTGATTGTCAGGCTCATCAATCTGGCCCCAATACCCATAGTGCTTCCGCACAAGGAGCCTTTTCTAACGACGCAATTCTTCCGCCTCCATGAGCCAGTTTCGGGACCATACGCAGGCCCTTACCAAGATCAGCATGGCATCAGCGCGCGTGATATCCAAGAATTAACTCAAACAGAGGGACTGACGCTTGGGGAGGTCATCAAGACACTCAGCGCCCTCGCCAGAGATGTTGCTGAACTGCGGGGAAGCGTGAGTCGTCTGTCCTGGTTCGTTCCTCTGATCATCGGTATTGGTATGGCAGTTGTCGCAATAATCGTCGCACTGAAATAACGGTTTGTGCAAGGGGTGGACTGGTCATTTCTCTGCGGGAAGGGGGGCATAGCAGCCACCTCCAGCAGCAGGCCACAGGGAAGAGCTAGCGTGCTAGAGCCGCGAAGGCTCAACGCTCCTTTACTTCTACCTCGTACCAGATCGTCTTGTGCTCCGGCCCGAGCAGCAGCAGGGCCTTGCCGTCTTGCTGGCGGCAGGTCACGGCCGCACGGCGGTTGCCGGACTCGTCCAGCGGGTAGAGTTTCACCCGCTCCGCCGCCACGGGTAGCGCGATCTCGGCGGGCACACCCTCACAGAGCACCGGTTCGCTGCCCCAGCGGTCCCGCAGCGTGACGCGATCGCCTTCGAGCCGCTCCAACTGGGCGTCCTGGTTCTGCACCCAGCCGGTGGCCGTGATCAGGATGCGGCCCGGCCGGTCGAACCCCTGGCCGTCGACCGAGACCATCGAGACGGTGGCCCAATCGAGCCGGGTCTTGCCGACGGCAAGCGTCAACTCGCCCAGTGCGAACTTGCGGCCGCGGACAAAGCCGGTGAAGAGCTTCGTCCGCGGCGTGTCGGCGGTGAAATAGCCGGCGTCCTTCTGCGAGACGTCCCAGCGGAGTTGGCCCGTGTCGGACACAAAGACCTCCGTGTCCTTCTGTTTGATCTGCGGCGGTCCCGTGGCAGGGGCCTTGCCCTTGCCGATATCCAAGGCAACGGCGTGAAGCAGCGACGCCTGGGGATCGCCCAGCCCGAGGTTCTCGGCCGTCAGCGTCCAGGCACTGAGCGTCTCGTGGAGCTTCTCCTTCTCCCCCGGCCCGGAGAGGGGCGCGAGGAGGGTCGTGCGGGCGCCGGCCGCGTCGCCGCGGAGAAACAGCGCCGCGCAGGCGGGTGTATGGGCGAGCTTGGCCGTGTCGCTCTTGATGTCGAAGAAGCTGGTGATCCGCCGCGGCTCGAACTCCGCGCTGTGGCTGTAAGCGAACGGAAAGATCCCGTCCCAGCACTGAAACGCCCCGAACGCCG
>Ga0315291_10002162_pt1 | contig 25898 bp, 27 predicted proteins | sample YL17G12_20_MG_FD_203070 | JGI IMG/M metagenome (GOLD analysis project Ga0315291, IMG submission 203070) | Sediment microbial communities from Yellowstone Lake, YNP, Wyoming, USA - YL17G12_20 | ecosystem: Environmental > Aquatic > Freshwater > Lake > Sediment | place: USA: Wyoming | collected...
TGGATCCGCGCGATCAACGCGCTCTCGACGGACGAACTGATCGGCGTCGCGCAGATCGCGGCGAGCTACGGCACCGCCGCGGGTGTCGAGCTACGAGACCAGGCGCAGGAGATCTTGCGTCGACGCGCGGTCAAGGGAGCAGGCGAGATGAACCGAGCCGGTCATGGATCCGACGTCTTTGGCAGGAACGATGTGGTCGTGCAGTTCGACGACGGTCCCGAGTTCGCCAAGGCGATCGACTGGGGCGTGGAGGACGCGACGGAGAGAGCGATCTCCGACGTCAAACTCTCGCCAGGAACGCGCGCACAGATCTTCGCGAAGGCGTCGCCGAAAGAGACGCCAGACGAGACGGATGCGCCGATCCTCTCGGCGCTCCAGGCCGCTCCACTGCCGCTCGGGTACATCTCGAACGCGTTGCTCTACTCGAAGATCGACCAACTACCGGTGCGCACGAAGGCGAGGCTCTACCGGCTCGTGAAGGGCGGACACGTGCGCGTGGTCAAAACGTGGCAACCAGCGCCGCAGTACTGGCTCATGGCGAAGTGACGGGAAGTAGAACAGAGGAACATGCTCTCCCAGATCATCACGGCGGCGGTTGACGGGTTCGCGCTCGCGGACCGCGCGAGCGATCGTCGACGCTTCCTCGACGACGAGCGACGGCACGCACACCAGAGGGCGAGCTGACATGGCCGGCAAGTCAGCGTGGGATACCATGAGGACGGCAAAGGCGCGTCGTCTCGCTGAGCAAGCGGTCGAAAGCATGCGTCTCTACGACGACTCCATGCGCGTCACGCAGGATGACATCGACGCGTCACCGCCACCGACTCATAGGTTCGAGCCGCTCGTCATCAGCGAGGCTCGTCAACGTCAACAACGAGAACTACGCGCGCTAGTCCAGAGGAAGATCGACGCGCTCGCTCAAGCTATCGGAATGAGTATGAGCGTAGACGATCTATGGATGCAGATCAGCTCTGAGGCTCAGAAGAGAGGACCGGTGACCAGCGCGAATCGCGCACGCGTGAAACGAAGGCGCTGGGCGTACCACGGTACGTCCGCCGAGGCGCTGCCCTCAATCGCGGAGGTCGGCCTCCAGCCCTATCCAGCGCTCAACGGCCACGGCGTCTTCTTCGTCGAGTCTCCGAGCGCGGCTCCCGGCGTCGTCCTTCGGTTCCCGTGGCCCAAGCGCGACGTCCACGTCGACCAGTCGAGCGACGAGGAGCACGCGTTCTACTACGTGAGGACGTCGATCCCGTCGGGCGCGATCGAGGTACTGCGGCCGCCGTCGCACCCGTTCGACGACGAGGATGATCGATGGTGGGTTCCGATCCGCGGAGCCAGTCAATGATCTCGCAGATCATCACGGCGGCGGTCGACGGGTTTGCGCTCGCGGACCGCGCGAGCGATCGACGTCGTATGCTGGAAGCTGCAAAGGCGCGTGCCGAGGCCTACGCGCGCGCGGGGACCCCGCGGACGGTCGTGATCGTGCGGTCGGCCGCCGAGATGCGAGGCGGGCTGCGCGCGCTGCCGGACGCCTCCGCGATCGTCTTCGTCGACTGCGCGCTGGAGTGCTGCAACGACGAGGAGGACCTGCTCCGCTGCTGGGCGGAGGTCCGTCGCGTGGCCGGCGCAACCGAGGAGAACGCCGACGACGTCTACGTGCTGCACGTGCAGCGGTGGGCGAGCGCGCGCCTCAACCTCGATCCGCGTGTGCGCTGGGTAGTTCTGAGCGCCCCGCCGCGACGCGATGGCACCGGTCGGTTGGAGTACCGCGCGTTCGGCCGGCGCAGGACGATCCTGGCCGATATTGCTCAGTCACGATTCGAGCGCGCGCGCGTCCGGAACCTCGCGGGATCGAACGAGGAAGGGTAGGATAGACGTCATGGAGCGGCTCAGCAGTATCGTCCAGGTTCGTCGACGATCGGTGCTTGCAGATGCGAAGCGCGGGTCGCTCGTCCATGTCGTCCACGTCGGCGAAGCGCGCGACTCCGACGTGAAGGCGCTCGACGATGAGATTGCCACACTCAGCGATCGCATCCAGAAGCTAGCGGAGGCGGGCACTGAGGGGGCAGCCGCCCTGTTCGCGAGCTACGTGGTCTTCAAGACGGAATGGCGCGAGTGGCTCACCAACGAGGGCTACGACGAGGATCTGAAGATGCCGTGGTACCGAAGCAGCACGCTCGGGCCCAAGGGCGAGAAGGCCTTCGACGACTTCAAGTCGCGCAACGTGAGCTTCGGGAAGAGGTACGCCAAGCTCAAGTACCCAGGGCTGCCGGCCGACCTCCCGAGTGACTACGGCGCGCCGCTCTCACCGGCAGAGGGTGGGTCGACGGAACCGACGGGATCGGGGCCCGCAAGGCCCGGGGGACTGAGCCCCAAGCCGCCAACGCCTCCCTCTTCCTCTCTGTTGTCCTCGATCACGAACACGATCACGAACGCTCCGGTCCCTCTCCTCGTGCTGGTCGTCGCGACGGTCGCGGCAGTCGGCGGCTACTTCCTGCTCACGAAGCTCACGAAGGTGGTGTGAAATGGCGACGATGATCGAGTTCAGCAAACGCGGCACGATCCTCGCGGAGATCCGTCGTCCCGATCGAAGGCCAGATCAAAGGAGCCGAGCCCTCGTGTCCGTCGGTCTCGCCTTCTCGGCGCCCGTCGTGGCGGTGCAGATGGCGCTCATCGCGGCCGGCTACGACGTGGGATCCTTCGGCGCAGACGGCAAGCTCGGCCCGAAGACGATCGCAGCGATCAAGAAGTACCAAACCGATCACGGCATGGCGCCGACCGGGAGCATCGAGGACGCGACGAAGGACATCGTCGGCGGAGCGGCCGGAGGCATCACGGCGGCCGTGGTGAGCACCCCCGCCGGCAAGGCGGCGACGACCGCCATCGCGAAGGAGGTCGCTGCGAGCGTGGCGAAGGACGTGGCCAAGGACATGACGCTGCCGCTCGTCCTCGGCGGGGTCGTCGTCCTCCTCGTCGGCGTCACGATCTGGGCGCTCACGAAGAAGGGAGTCTGATCATGTCGTTCTCCGATCGGATCGTTCTGCGTCGTTCCACTGTCCTCGCCGACGCGCGCGGACGCGGAGGCTCGCTCTCGCGCGACTCGATCGTGCGCGTCGGTGACTTCGGCGCGAACTACGAGTGGCCCGGGTTGCGCGGTTCCGTCGCGCCCGCGCGACGCAGGCAGAGCGACTCTTCATCGGCGCGATCCGCACGCACGAACGTCGGCACCGTCGTCGACTATCAGCCGTGGCTAGTCGTCAGTACGGCCTGGAGCCGCGAGAAGCCCGAAACCAAGACGGCCATCCCGGTCGGGAGCGTCGTGCGCTTCACCGTGCAGCGCGGTCTGAAGGCCGCGGGTGACGCGAGCGAGATGGTGATTCTGCGCGGCAAGGTCGTCGCGACGCGATCCGCGCTCCTGCCCGACAGTTACGCGGTGCAGGAGACCGAGGTGGCCATGACCCACGACCTGGACTCGTCGGTCGAGACGCCCGCGATCGGGCAGATCTTCCTCGTTGCGCCAGAGAGCGTTGGGTCGATCGAGTCGATCGGATCGGAGGCGCCGTCAACGCTTGTGATCCCCGCGACCTCGGAGTTCGACGACAAGTCCTCGCAGCCGACCGCGTCGACCCCGCCAGCTGGCTGGACGATCCCTTCGCTCGGTGACGCGACGGGGGCGTTGGGGCTACTCAGCGGAGCGCTTGGCGGAGCGCTCGGGGGAGGAACCGGGACCGCTCCGGCAGCCGGGACCACCACGACGACGACGACGACCACGTCTGAGAAGACGAAGACGACAGAGCCGGTGGTGACTCCCTCGACCGCGCCCGGGACGCCTGACTCGCTCGCGACCGAGCCAGCAGGCCTCTCTGGGACCTCGATCGCGATCGCGATTGGTGTACTCCTGGTCGGCGCGATCGGCTTCGCCGCCTGGAGGCTCGCATGATCGCCGTGCGGCGCCAGACGATCCTCGCCGACGCTCGGCGCGGCCGCGTCGACGCCGCGTCGACCGTTATCACGCGTACGCGCACTGGCTTCTCGTGGCCGTGGTCGTCAGGCGCCGCAGGCGCCGCGGGCGCCGCAGCCGCGACCGCGGCCTCCGACCTACCCATGTCCGGCGGCGGTTCCGAACCAACGGGGGAGGAGATGCTGACGAAGCTCACGGAGGCGATCGCCTGTCTGCAAAAGGATGTCGCGCTGGACGCCTGCGACGAGTGGTACGGACCCGAGTGCGAAGGAACGGATTCAGAAACAGACCAGGTCGCCGAATGCCTGAAGAAGATCGAGCTGAGCAAAGCGGGCGAACTGACGGCCCTCACCTGGCAGGACGCGCTCTCGTGCGCGGGGGTCGAGACGACGGAGGAGAACAAGGCGACGTTCGCGGCGTGCGTGCTCAAGAAGGAGGAGAGCCAGCGCGTCCCGCGTGGAACGCTCGCCAAGTGCGCAATGGAGGTGCGGCGCGGGATCACCTCCGGTACCTCGTCGACGACGCACTCCACGAAGCAGTGGCGCGCCGGGTTCGAGACGTGGGCGCGGACGTTCGATGTGTTCCGACAGAAATGGGAGAAGGGATCGGCGGGCGAGGTGGGCGTCTGGGCCGCCGCGACCGGGATCCCGATGGAGGAGGTCGCGCGCTACGCCGCGAGCTACAAGAAGTTCCGCGAGCAGTTCATCGACGCGGGCGGCACAACGACCTGCGAGGAAATCAAGATCCCCGGCAGCTCATCGTGGCTGTGGTGGGCGGCCGGCGCGGCCGTCGTCGGAATCGGACTGGTCGTGCTCTTCAAGCTGCCAGCGTTTCTGACGGCGATCGAAACGACCAAGAGGAGCTTCGAGGCGTCGAGGCTCACGGCCTCGAAGGTGGCTGCCGCGAGGGCGGCGGCGAAGGCTGCCGGCGCCGCCGCGGAAGTCGCCGCACGAGGTGGGTCATGATCTCTCCCGTCCGTGTCCGAAGATGCACCGTGCTCGCCGACGCGCGACCTGGAGGCAGATTGCCTCCGCTCGACCGAGCCGAGATTGAGCGAGTCGAGGCGCGTGAGTCGCGTACGCATGACGAGCAGAGGCAGACGCGCGTCGGGGCGGCCGCCGTAAGCGAACTATCGAGCGGATCGAGCGGAGGGATCTGGAAGATCTGGCTCCCGCTCGTCCTCGTCCCGATCGGCGGCCTCGTCGGCTTCGGGGCCGCGACGATTCTCGGGCTCAAGGCGTGCTCCAGGATGGCGATCGCGCTCGGCGGCGGGCTCGCCCTCGGCGCGACTGGGGCCGCGACCATCTCGCTCATGAACCCGAACCGGAGCAGCACATGACCATTCAGGTACGCCGATCGACTCTGCTCGCCGACGTCCGTCGCCGTGCTCCCTCCGGGACGCGCACCGGGACACGCACGGGACGCCGCTGTCAGAACTGCCCGCGGGTCGGCGCGGCCGACGCGTGGCCGAGGGCGCCGGGCCCGTTCTCGTCCCCCGCGTTCGCGACGGGCGTGACGATCGTCATCCTCGCCTCCGCAGTCGGCATGTACCTGATGGTGTCCGCGTGAACCAGGACCGTCCCCCCTTCGGATCGCCGCCTTCGCCCTTCGGATCGTCCCCGAGCCCGTTCGGCGGCGGCGGAGGCTCCCCCTTCGGACAGCGCCCGCAGCAGGCGTTCTCCTCGCCCCCGACGTCGACGCCGGCCAGCTCGAACCTCTACCAGGGCGCGCGTGGGGTGCACCTGCCCGAGCTGCTGATGTTCATCAAGATCTGGCACAAGGGGAAGCTCGCGCGCGACGCACGCGGCGAGAAGATCAAGCTCACGTGGCACGCGCTCGAAGTGATCCACCTCGATACGTCGACCGTGATCTTCGTGCACACATGCGACGACGGTGAGCAGGACGAGGACGTCGCGGCGGTCCTGGAGCAGAGGATCGAGCACCGTACGCGCGGCATGGGCGACGGGTCGATGCAGCGCTTCGAGATCCGCTGTCACTTCCGGAGCAGCGACGGCCTCACCACCGCGTGGGAGCCGTACACGGTGCCGGTGACGCTCCCGCCCTCGACTCCGAGCTGGGGGCAGCCGCACTACGGAGGGATGGGTCCTGGCGGCGGCGGAGGCGGAGGCGGCGGGTTCGGAGGTGGCGTCAGCTCGTACGGCGGCGGCGGCGGAGGTGGCGGCGGCGGTCTTGGCGGTCCCGCGGCCTTCGGCGCGTCGCTGCACCGCGGCTACATTGACGCGACGCAGATGGCGCACGGCGTGCTCTACCGCGCGCTCGACATGGTGGAGAACCACTCGCGGAGGCTCGAAGCGGCGAACGCTCGCCACGAGGAGCGCGAGATGGACCGCATGCGTCTGATGGACGAGCTGCAGAACACCGCGCAGAGCCGCAGGCTCACCGAGCAGATGGCAGAACTTAAATTGGCGATGCTTGAGACCGCGATGCAGAAGTTCATGGCGGCGCTGCCGCTCGGCTTCGTGGTGCTCAACCGCTGGCTCAACGGCAAGAAGGAGACGAAGACGGGGCAGGCGACGCCGCGTGAGAAGAAGGCGTGGGACACGCTGAAGAAGCTCACCGACGAGCTGCAGAAGAACCCGCAGCTCGCGGAGAACCCGCAGATGCTCCGCATGATGCTGCAGGGCGCGGGCGCGACCGAGGAGACGGTCGACGATATGTTTCAGACCTTCCAGGAGTTCGCGTTCGACAAGATGATGGCGGACGCGGAGGTCAACACGAAGAGGGCGCTGCTCGGCATCGGCGAGGGAGACACTGGGATTCAGAGGCTCTTGAAGGCCGCGGGCGTGAAGATGCCTGGCGAGGGCGAACCCGCAAACGACGGCGACGGGAAGACAGAGGAGAAGGCTGGATAGTCATGAGCAACGTACTCGTCACCCTCGGGGACAAGACGGACTGGCTGGATCCGCTCCGCTGGGGGATCCTCGCGCGAATCGCGAAGAAGCCAGGGAGTCGAGTCGCGAACGTCATGGTCGGCGACTCGATCGTCGAGGAGCGCGCGCTGCAGAGCCTCGTCAACGCCGGCTGGGCGCTCTACCGCGACGACACCGTCGAGCGACCGCTCGCCGGCCCGAACGTCTACCTGACGGAGATCGGCGAGGAGGCGGTGCAGAGCGGTCGTGCGTGGATGCGATCGATCGGAACGCCGAAGACGGGCAACCGCGCGGCCTGGCGCGGCGCGTCCAAAGGCATGAAGGCGTCGAGCTTCGACGCGCGCGAACTGCGGCGCGGAACGAAGTCGGAGAAGGCCGAGCACGGCCTACCGACGAGCACCGCGCGACGCATCGCGATGGATCACCTCGCAGAGGACCCGCGCTACTACTCGAAGAACCGCGCGGTTCCCCTTGCGAGCGTGCTCGCCGGGACAGGCGTGGCTCCCCGCAGGACCCGACGCTTTCCGCCGTCCAAGAGCTTCACCGCCTTCGCGATGGACACGGGTGGCACGGCACGCATGGCCTACCAGGGACCGTCGCTGTCGACCGCGCGCGAGAAGGCTACAGCGATGGCGTCGCAGTGGCAGACGCCGGTGACGGTGGTCGACCAGCAATGGAACGAGATCAAGACGTACCGACCGGATGAGGGCGTGCCGGCGACGATCCGCGACCGCGCGGGAAACCGATCTTCCTCGCCGCTCACGCCGGACGAATACTCGCTCCTGGACTTCATGGCGAAGCACGGTTCTGGCGACCTTTTCAATGTCGGAGGGGAGAAGATCGACCTGGTGCGCTCCGGTCTCATCGCGAAGTCTGATGAGGTCGAGGGCAGAGCCATCCACGCGATCACGCCTATCGGCCGCAAGATGCTGAAGAAGGCCAGGGACCACTACGGCGTCTCAGGGGACGACCTGATGGTCGCCATCGCGGAGGGAAGGTTCGTCGGCGGACGAGTGATCGCGAGGCGGTCCGGTCAGAAGAACCGCGCCTCTCCCGATCAGGGTCCGAAGCTCGACTCCCTCCTGGGTATGGCGCGAGACGCCGGTCGCACCGGGCAGTACTGGAACGACTGGGCGATGAGCGACGAGGCACAGGATCGCATCGGCGATCTGACGCTCTCGCGCAAGGACCAGAATGCGATCGAGGCGGCCTTCGCCGAGGGCTCACGAGAGTTCAAGTTCTCCGGCGGGTGGCGCACGGTTTGGACGACCGCACCCGCGGACTACGACTCGTTCGGCACAGAAACGATCGAAGAGGGCGGCGCTGAGTGGCACGGGAAGAAGCTCCGACGCGTCATCGTCGACCCCGGACAGTTCGACTACCAGACGAGCCGCTACGCGTCGGGGCTGCACGGCAACTGGGACGAAGATCCGCGCGTCGAAGAGGCGCGTTGGCAGACAAAGCGCGAGCAGGATCGCGCCGAGCGCGCGGCACAGGAGGCGACGCGTCAAGCGGGCCTCGAATGGCTAACGACGGCCACGGATGCCGAGTTGGAAGACGAAAACGTGGTCTTCGAGCGCGGGCTACGATACCAGGACGCGCGCGCCGAGCAGAAGCGGCGGAGTGAGCACGCCGCGGACGCGACTCGTGCCGCCGAGTGGACGCGCTGCAGTGCGATCGTGCCGGAGGGATCGATCCTCTTCGACCGAGGAGTGGCGTCGAGCCGAAGCCAGTACGGCACGATCCCAGGCAAGCCGCCGCACGTCTACTACGACGTCCGTGTCGTCCGCGGATGGCCGGACGACGCCGATCACGCGAACGTCGTCGGTGAGGGCAAAGACACGGCCGGCTCGCTCTGCTTCGTCGCCGACTGGATCACAAGCGGGCAGATGCAGATCGTGAGCGCAGACGACGTCCCGCCTCGCGCCGTCGTTCAGCGGATCGGACACGATCACATCAAGGACATCCGCCGCGTCGACGTCGAGGGCCGATCCGTGTGGGTCGGACGCCCGACGTTCGGCGACACCGTCGTGCTGGACGCCAAGGGGCACCTCGTGCGCGCGAAGAAGATCCTCGAAGCTGTGAGGACGGCATCCTGATGCCGTTTCCCGTGCCGCTCGCGAAAGGCCACGACCCGGAGGTCGTGCGCGGTAACATCCGCGCGCTCTCCGAGCACATGCCCTACCCGAACGCGTGCGGCGTCGCGCTGAACCGCGCGCGCGGCTGGTGGAGCCGAGAGAATCCCGGTCAGGAACTACCTCCGCACCTACGTCGAAGGGCGGACGAGAACCTCGCGGTCGGATCCTACGAGCTAGCCGTCGCCGAGGAGAAGACGCCGCTCGCGCGAGCCAGGAGCGCCGAGGCCGCGCACCGCGCGAGCCGCCGCATGGCGCTGATCGAGGCGCCGGTCGAGGTAATCGAGGCCGGAGAACCCGCGCCGGTCGAACGCCCGCGCCCGAGGGTATCCGTCACGTCGTTCGGCGGAACCGTGGTGATCCGACCCGTTGATCGACTCGGCCGCGACTATCAGGCGTACGTTCAGGCTTCCCGACCGGCGAGGTACGACCGCTCCGTGGACGCACTGGTCGGACCGGTCGACGAGGCCGTCTGGATCCTGGAGAGGCTGCGCGCGGCCGGCTTCGAGGTCGACGCGAGTCCGAGTCTCCTCCAGGCCAACGCTGCGAACGGCGACGCGTCGAAACCCGCCTCGACCCTCCGCCGCCGCGTCATCCTGAGCTACGGCCTCGGGGTGGACAGCACTGCGATTCTCCTCCGGTGGCTGCGTGAGCCAGCCTCGCGCGTGGTCGACGGGCTGCCGTTCGAGCTGTCCGATCTGACCGTGCTCACGGCGATGGTCGGGGACGAGTGGGCGGATAGCAAGGAAGCGGTAGAGACGCACGTGCTGCCGCTGCTCCGCGAGGCTGGCGTTCGCTATGTGCAGGTCGCGCGCCGCGGGCACTCCGAATCGGATGGCATCGAGATCTTGGACGACTCGACCGCGCCAACCCGGCTTCACATCGAGGGCGTGTACGCACTGAGCACCGAACTGCTCGACGCCGGAACTATCCCGACGAGCGGCGGGCTGCGGAAGTGCTCGCTCAAGTTCAAGGGGTGGGTGCTGGACACCTTCCTTGAACGCGACCTCGCGGGGGTGCCGTACGTCCACGTGATCGGCTTCGAGGCCGACGAGCTTTCGCGGGTCGCGAAGGACCAGTCCTTCGGCGGCGTCGGCGAGCGCACGGCCTCGTATCCGCTGGTCGAGTGGGGCTGGAACCGTGCCGCATGCCTCGCCTACATCCGCGCGGCCACCGGTCTCGACTGGGCAAAGTCGGCATGCACGTTTTGCCCATTTTCGCAGGGGCGCGGCGAGGTCCTCGGCCGCTACCAGACCAACCCAGAAGCGGCCGCGTCCGTCCTGCTCATGGAGGCGAGCGCGCTCGCGCTCAACCCACGCATGAAGCTGTTTTCAAGGAAGTCGATGCACGAGATCATGCGTCGCGAGGGCAACCTGGGTGCGCTCCGGGCCTTCCAGGCGCGGCTCGACGCCTCCGAGTGGGCGGTCTACCACGTACGACGCGCGTTCCGGTCGGTGAGCATCGCGGACCGTAGCGTCGAGCGACTGGCGGTGTGCGGCTCGCGCGCGGACGCAGAGGCTCTGCTCGCGACGAAGGGCCGCGTGGTCCGCGAGGGCGAGCATAGCTTCGCATACGTCCACGTAACCGCGAAGGACTGCACCTTTCCCTGCACCGAGGAATACTACGTGGTCGGTCCAGCCATTGCCAAGCCCAAGACGCAGAAGGCCTTCGCGAAGAGCTGGGCGAAGGCGAGCGCGGCCGACGTGGCGCGCGGTCGACGGCAGCTGATGGTGGTGAAGTAATGCCGTTCCCCGTGCCGCTCGCGGAAGGACACGACCCGGAGGTCGTGCGTAGAAACGCGCGCGCGCTCTCCGAGCACATGCCCTACCCGAACGCGTGCGGCGTCGCGCTGCAGCAAGCGCGTAGGTGGTGGGAGTGGCAGAACCCAGGGCACGAGCTGCCCGCGCACCTCCGCAAGAGATCCGACGAGAACCTCGCTATCGGATCCTACGAGCTGAGCCTCACCGATTCAGACGACGAGGAGACGCCGCTCGCGCGCGCGCGAAGCGCCGAGGCTGCGCATCGCGCGTCGAGACGGATGGACATGATCGACCAGCCGGTCGAGGTGCGGTCGAGCGAGGAGGACGACGACGACGACGCGAACATGCTGGTCGGCGGCCAGCGCGTCGTCATCTCGGCGACGCTAGTTGGACGGAGCGTCGCGCTCCGTCCTCCGACGTCTCCTCGCCTCGGCAACAACTTCAAGCGCTACACGGACGCGGCGCGCCCTGCCGGCTGGGATCCAGCGATCAGAGCACAGGTCGGTCCGCTCGCTGCAGCGACCGGAATCTTCGAGAGGCTGCGCGCGGCCGGCTTCGAGGTCGACGTGAGCCCCGAACTGGTCGAGGCGATCGCCGCGAGGGCCGACTCGCCCCATCCGGAGATCGCGTCCAAGGGAACCGTCTCCGCCGCGAGATCGGGCCAGAGCATCCTCCTGAACCCGGTCGGTCGGTTCGGCGACTCCTTCGACGCCTACCGCACGGCCGCGCGCCCCGCCGCCTGGGATCCGGCGGTCAGGGCGCAGGTCGGTCCGCTCGGGGCCGCGATCGGGATCTTCGAGCGACTGCGCGCGGCAGGCTTCGAGGTCGATGCGAGTCCTGAGCTGATCGAGGCAGCGACCGTCGCGGCCGCAGCACCGCAGGAGGCTCCGTCGAGGGGGACGATCTTGGTCACGCCGACGACGACGAGGAACGGAGTCCGCGGCGCGGCGTTCCGACAACAGTCTCGTCTGTATGGATCGAGCTTCGACCTCTATCGTGATCTGACGAAGGGGGAGACCGTCTGGGACGGCGCGGAGAGCAACGTCGCGGCGCTCGTGGTCGCGCCGAAGCTCATCAAGGCGCTGTCCGACGCGGGCTTCTCCGTCATGGTCGATCCGAGCCTGGCCGACGCGATGAAGTCGCTAGTCGAGAACGCGCGCGAGGATACGTCGGCGGGCAGGGAGCGCGTAGAGAAGCTCGACGCAGCGCTGCGAAAAGAGGGGAAGTCGCTCTACGAATGGCAAAAGGAAGGCATCGCGTGGCTCTCCGGTAAGCAGACGGCGATGCTGCTCGACGATCCCGGGCTAGGGAAAACGATCCAGTCCATCGTCTCGCTGCCTCCCGGCGCGCCGACCGTCGTCGTGGCTCCGGCCACCGTGAAGGGAAACTGGAAGGACGAGTTCGAGATGTGGCGGCCGGAGTACCGCGCCATCGTGCTCGACACGAAGTCGCGTGAGCCGTTCCGCTGGCCGGAATCCGGCGAGGTCGTCATCACGAACTACTCCAACCTGCCTGACCCTGGCGAGTACGGACCGCCGCACGAGGGAACGGTTCTGATCGCGGATGAAGCTCAGGATCTGAAAAACGGCATCGAGAACGCGCGAGGGCGGCGCTTCAAGGCGATGGCCGAGGCGGTTCGCGCACGGAACGGTCGTACCTGGGGCCTGACCGGAACGCCGATGGAGAACAAGGCCTTCGAGCTGTGGAACATTCTGCAGATCTTCGGCCTCGCCGACCAGGCATTCGGAACGAAGTCGAGGTTCGCGAAGCTCTTCGGCGGCAAGCTGGTCGAGGGTCGAGGACGCGTACCGACCCACTGGGAGTTCGACGACTCGCCGGACACCCCCGCGGTCGTGGCCGCGCTGAACAAGGTGTCGCTCGGGCGAGACAAGCTGCTGGCGCTGAAGGAGCTGCCGCCGAAACAGTACGAGCACATCGTGGTCGAGCTAGAGCCGGAGGATAGGGCGAGGCTAGAGGAGGAACTGAGAGAAGCCGGGATCGACGTCGAAGAGATCATCGCTGCGATCGAGCGCTCAAAGGAGAACGCAGACGAGGTCCCAGAGTTCAGGGAGATGTCTCGTGCGCGCGAGATCCTCGCGCGCGCCAAGATCCCGAGCCTCGTAAAACTCGCGAGCCAGTACGAGGAAGCTGGAGAGCCGATCGTGGTCTTCTCGGCTCACAAGGCGCCGATCAAGGTGCTCGCCTCCCGCCCAGGCTGGGTTGAGATGTCCGGCGACGTGCCGACCAAGAAGCGCCCGCAGATCGTCAGGGACTTCAAGGCAGGAAAGTACAAGGGAATCGCGGCGACGATCCGGTCGTCCGGGACCGGCATCACGCTCACGCGCGCGCGCACCGCGATCTTCCTCGACCAGGACTGGACGCCGACCAAGAACCTTCAGGCGGCCGATCGCATCCACCGCATCGGACAGACGCGCCAGGTGGAGATCAAGATCCTGGTGGCCGACCACGCGATCGACCAGCGCGTCGCCGAGATCCTGGAGAAGAAGCGGCAGCTCATCGACTCCACTGTGAACGCTGCCAGAAGAATGACGCTGACTGAGTCTGAGATCAACGACCAGCCGGAGGTCGACTTCGACGCGCTCGCGGCCAAGTACATGGCCGAAGTCGAGCGGGAGGGAGAGCGTCAACGCGAACGCGAGCGTGTCCGCGAGGACATCACCAAGCTCCGCGAGACGGAGATCGAGGAGCGGGCCGAAGAGGCGCGCGTCAAGGCCGAGACGCGGCCGTCTCGGAACGCCGCGGAGCGGTTCGCAGCCGACGCGATGATGACGCTCGCCGCGCTCGACCCGGACCGCGCCAAGGTCAAGAACGAGATGGGGTTCGACGGCGCGAGCGGCTCCGTCGGCCACGCACTCGCCAGGCAGCTCAATCGGAACGGAGAACTGACCGAAGACGGCTGGCGACTCGCAAAGGTGCTCGCGAAGAAGTTTCACCGCCAGGTCGGCAAGATGCCGACGGAGGAGTAGACCATGACCACGGCACTCGCGATCCGACGCTCCACGATCCTCGCCGACGCCCGCGGAGGCGCGCTGAGCGGCCTCTCACACCTCTCCGATCCGTCTCGGTCGCCACGGGAAGACGAGCGTGTCGTCGGAGCCGCGCGCCTCGTCGCGGCGGCCGCGCGCGTGCGCGTTGGGACCTCCGCGAACGTGCAGGTCGGCGCGGGCGGCACGACCGCGGCGATGGCCGGAATCGTCTTCCTGGTTGCGGCCGGCGCCCAAGGCATATTCTCCTACGCCCTCTTCAAGGGCGGCGGGTGGGTCTTTGAGAAGAAGCACCCGGTCTGGGGCGTGCTTTTCGCGCTCGGAACGATGTCGAGTCTCACTGCGGCCGGGAGCACGATGCTCGTAGCGAGCGTAGCGAGCGACGGAACGAAGAAAGACGATAAAGGAACTTGATCATGCTCGCGATCCGCCGCTCCACCATCCTCGCCGACGCGCGCGCGCGTCACAGCGCGCTGAGCCGTCTCCCGCACCTCTCCGAGGTCGCGCTGCGCGCCGACGATCCACGCGTCGAGCGCGTGCTGTCGGTCGTGCACGTGGGCGCCGCATCGACCGGAGTCGAGGCATCGCTCGCAGACGCGAAGACGGTCGAAGACGTCGACGCCGTCTACCGCGACTACCTCGCGCGCGGCGCCGTACCCGGGTACGTCAAGACGGACGACTGGGTCGGTCGACAGATCACGGGCGGCGGACACACGCTCGACGTACTGGTCCTCTCCGACTACGGATCGATCGTGGGACCCGACGGCGTACCGTTCCGCATCGGGAAGTCGAGCCAGGGACTCGCGCAGGAGTACGCGGACGCGTTTTACTCGATCCTGCCAAGCGAGAAGCTGCTTACCGACCTGGAGAACAGCGCGGACGTGAAGATCGGATTCATCCCGGTGCAGAAGAGCGGGGGCGGCGCCGACGACTCCGTCGAGGCGGTGATCATCGCGAACGACAAGGCGATCGCGGCGCTCGACAAGGTCGGCGCAACAGAGAGCGACGGACTTTTGAAAATCGGATTTCGGAAGGCATACGTCACGCGCCCTAACCTCGACGGCAGCTACATCGCAATCCACGGCGGACGCTGGTCAGCGGCCGGCGGGCTCGTGCAGCCGACGAGCGGACACGCCCACACCGAACCCTCTGCGGCAAACGACTGGACGTACAGCGACTACTCGCATGGCATTGTCCTCGTCTCGCGCAAGGCGAAGCTCGACGGCGTCGACGTCGATCTGCGCACAGACGTCTTCGGCAGCGACGACCCGGAGATCTGGGGGCTCGTAAACGGCGAGCGCGTGAAGTTCGACCCGGTATTCCCGAACGCGGGGGCGTCGAGCGCGGCCAAGTTCTCGGTCGGGAGCATGAGCGGCTCCGACGAGTCCGGTGGTGGAGGAGGAGGCGGAGGCGGAGTCGACACGACCGTCTCGCCGACCCCTGGGACCTCGGGCGGCGCGACGTCCCCCGGCGATGGAGCGCCGACAGCGGGCCTCTCCGGCTCAGCTGGCGGCCTCAAGCAGAAGTTCTCGACGCTCTCGACGCCCAGCAAGGTAGGCGTCGTCGCGCTCGTGCTGCTGGTCGGCGGCGGCATCGCCTGGGCGGTGATCTGATGCACCTCGGCGAGGTATACCGAGGGTTCGCGCGTGCGCAGTGGCGCTGGTACGCGCGCATCACTGAACGCGTCCTCCGCGCGATCGGCCTCGACGAGGCGGACGTCGAGGACTGGCGAAGGGCGACAACGATCGCTGGAGAGTTTTTCTGGAGCGACTCCGACACGACGACACTACAGAAGGGATGAAACCATGATCGCGCTACGCAGATCGACCGTGCTCGCGAACGCCAGGGTATCGAGTCTCAGCCTCACGACGGCGCCGCGAACGGCGCTCGTACGCGTCGGCGGCGATTCGCCGACGTGGTCCTACACGGACAGGAACGACAAGGTCTGGACGTTCGAGGACCGCGCAGACACGGTCCCAGCGGGTCAGAGGTTCGTCGGATCGACCGATCAGTATCCGGAGTCCACCTTCAAGTTCTACGAGGCGACCAACGACGAACTCATCGCCACGGTCGAGAACCTCGCGAAGTCGCAGGCTCCAAGCGAGGCAACCTCCTCCGCCTACTCCGTCGGGGGCACGGACGACGCTGGTGCGGCGGATCTCGCCAGCTTCTCCAGCACCGTCGAGTCCGAGGAAGGTCCGATCGTCGAGCAGGACACGACTTCGCGCCTCATGGCCGACGAGGGCATCACCTACGACGCGGCCGTGACGAAGCAGGTGCAGAAGAAGGCCGCCACGGCGGTGCCCAAGTCGCCCCCGACGGCGGCGGGCGTGGTCGCGCTCAAGGCGGTTCAAACGCTGCTCATGAAGCTCGGCTACGACCTCGGGGCCAAGTACGGCGCCGACGGCAAGATCGGCCCCTTCACGCGCGCCGCGATCACCAAGTTCAAGAAGGACCAGGGACTGACGCCAACCGACTCCACGATCAACCCTGCCTTCCTCGCGGCGCTCAACGAGGCCGCGGGAGGCGGTAAACCGGCTTCGGTTCCGTCCGAGACCGTCGCCGCGGCAGCGGGCGGCATCGGGAAGAAGACCGGGATCGTCGTCGCGATCGTGGCCGCGGTGACCGCGGTGATCGCGGTCAGCGTGTACTTGATCACGAGGAAGCCGTGATCGTCCTTCGCAGATCCGTCGTGCTCGCGACTCGCGCGTCGTCGCCTCGTCCTCTCGTCCGCACTGGGCTCACCGCCGGAAGCCTGGTCGACGCCGCGATGGTCGGCGGGCTCGCGGGCGGGGTACTGGGAGCCATCGTCGGCGTGGTCGTCCTCGGCGGCGTCGGCGGAGCGTTGATCGGCGCCGCGGGCGGAGCCGTCGTGGGGATCGTCGGGACGACCATCGGTCCGGCCAAGTAGCTAGAACAAGAGAAACAGGAAACACCAGCACCATGACCGTCGAAGCGCTCCTCGCCCTCATCCTCGCGCACAAGTGGATCGCGGCGTCGTCCATCCTCATCGGGGCGATCGTGCGGCTGGTGAAATCCGACACCATCCTGCCCGTGGACGTCCCGGCCAAGTGGCGACCGCTGCTCGCGATCGTGCTCGGGCAGGTGGCCGCGGTGCTCGAACACCTCGCGGCCGGTGCCTCGTGGGGGACGGCGGTCGCGAACGGGGTGATCGCCTCGGTGATCGCGATCCTCGGCCACGAGTGGATCGTGGAGCGGCTGCTCGGCGACCGCGCGATGCCGATCCCCGGCCTGACGAGGAAGAGTCCGGCTCCGGCGAGTCGATGGGACGCGGTCGACCCGGACGCGCCGACGCCGAACGTAGACGTTCCCGTCGTCGACGTCGTGGTTCCGGACGACCAGGCGAAGAAGAGCTAGGGGAAGCAGAGAGGGATGCGCCCGTGGTCTGTCGGAAGTGCGGAGAGCCAGGTCGTAGCGAGGACGACGGGTCGAACTGTCGCAACTGCGGCTGGCCGGGCGACTACCGTGGACCGCTCTCGCGCGGGCGACCGTGCGGCGATCACATCTGCGAGGACTGCGGCGCGCCGACCTACGTCGAGGCAGACGGCACGGTCGTCTGCGGCATGGACCCGAGGCACAGGATCTCTCGAAGGAGCCTCCAGTGAAGCATCGTCGATCCGACCGACCCGCGTCGGGAGCCTTCCGGCTCGACGCGTGGATCTCCCGCTGGGTCCCGGGGGGCAGGATCGTCCTCGAACGGCTCGACCGGATCGCGGTCGCGTACCTGGAGAAACGCTACGTGATGGTCGACCGGAACCACCGCAGCGGCTCACGGACCGAAGACTCGACGGATAGAAGAGGAGCCTAGACCGATGATCGCCACCCGTAGATCCACCGCGCTCGCCAACGCCCACGCTTCCTCGCGAGCACGCGACTCGCTCGTCCGAGTTGGCGCCGGCTCACTCGGGCAGCAGCTCGCCAGCTCACTCGTTACGATCGCCGTGGTGGGGGTCGTTGCCGTCGCGGGCATCCTCGTCCTCGTCTACGTCACGAGGGGAGCGAGCTGATGTCCAGCCGAGGCATCGCGGAGTTTTCACAGCGCGACCGCGTGCGTCTACGCGCGCTCGGGGATGGCGCGCGATTCCTCTGGCGTGGCGCACGCTGGCTCAAGGGCCCAGACGCCATCTACCGCAGAGAGGGGCTTTTGACTTTCCACGAGAAAGCGCTCTCGCCCGCACATTCGATTTCACAGCCGCACACGCGCGTGGTCGTCTCGCGCGCGTCAGGCGATGCGATGAGGGCGAGAGACGCATCGCGCGCGCAAGAAGGAGATCGATGATGGCCACGCACGGTAACCTCGCGCAAAGCCGGAGCGCCACCAACAAATGGCAGCACGTCGAGGCGCACGACGCGTGGACGCGAGTCTACGAGTTCGCTGCGGTGCCCGGCTTCAGCCGCACGCGGGAGCAGGCGATCGCCGTCCGGCGCGAGGGTGACCACTGGCGCGCCGACCTGTCGAGCATGATGGGCTTCGAGACTCTGACGCCGATCCACTATCCGACGGCCAAGGCGGCCAGAGACGACGTCGATCACATCATGTACGTCTTCAAGCAGGTGCGCGCCAAGGGCGCCGAGATGGACCTCCAGTCGATGGTCGGTAACGACGGCAGGATCCGATGGCACGAGGTAACGCTGCTCTCTGGCATCCGCGACCCACGCGACCGTAACCTCGCGGGCGTCGTCCTGTCGCCCGCGGCGATCGCGAGCCAGCTCACCGAGCGGCAGCGCGCGACGCTCGCGTGGATCTTCGAGAACTGGCCCTACCCGTACCGAGGGACCCCACGCGAGGACGTCGACGGGCTCGTCGCGCTCGGGCTCCTCCACCCCTACACCGAGGAGCGATGGGGCGACGCGACCTCGCTGGGGCGCGGAGTGTGGAAGCACGCACGCCGACAGTGGCGACGAGAGACGGCGCTGGGCGCGAAGTTCAAGCACGCGAACCTCGCGGGAGACCCGGGTCCGGCCGGACCCGAGGCCCAGGCGCGCAACGTCGAGATCGCGACCACCATCGCCCAGCAGCTCGGAGGCGGGACGCGCAGGCTCGGCGCGATGATCGGCGCGCACGGCTTCACGGCGGGGGACGGCAGCCTCTCGTTCCGGTTCAAGGCCAAGGCGAGGAACGGCAGCAACGCGATGCGGATCGTGCTCGAACCGTCCGACACCTATCGCGTCGAGTTCCTGTCGATCCGCGGGACGAGCGTGAAGTCCAAGGGCGTGTTCGAGGACGTCTACGCCGAGGACCTCAAGCGGATCTTCGAGAGCGAGACCGGCCTCTACTTGTCGCTATAGACGCTGACGCTGTAGAAGGAGAACAGGAGAAAACCATGATGAGCCCGAGCCCCAGCCCCACCGGTCGACGCCGCCTGTCCAAGGAGGAGCGCGCTGCGCTCGCCGCGCCGCTGCCGGAGAGCTATCGGTCGCTCTCGCAGCCGGAGATCGACGCGCTCTGGCGCACCGGCACCAAGGTTGAGCAACGTCGACTCGGTCGCGAGGGGCTGCTTCCGAGCTGGCTGCTCGTGAGAGCGACGAACCGCGCCGGACAATCCTACAAGAGAGGCGACCGTGTCAGGTGGCGTGGACACAACAGTCCGCCAAGAAAAGGTCTTAGCTATTCAGCCGGCGGAGGCATACTCACCGATGACGCTGGAAGCGGATGGGACGTAGTGGACGTGTTCGTGGATGAGGGAGATCAAGCTCTATCCATGCCTATCGGCGGCACTCACGAGGCTTCAATCTATTCCTTCTCGATCGGACGAAAACTGTCGAAGTCGGAATCAGCGAAGCTCGCGGCTCGAACGGAGAGGATCATGGCCAGACTCAACCGCGCCGACTCGCAGATCATCAACCCCTACCCGGGTGAGAGCGCGGGCCAGGCCGTCTTCGGCAGCGCACGCAAGTACGACGACGAGATCCGCGAGGCGATGGCGCGCGCGTTCTTCGTCGACTGGTACGCGAGCGAGCAGGAGAGGCGCCAGGAAGAAGGCCTCAAGGCCAACATCGCGCGCGGCGGCGAGGACTGGATGGACGTGGCGCCGGGCACGTCGCGCGCCGCGAAGAAGCACGCCCGCGAGTACGCGGTCAAGCTCTCGGCGGCGAACAAGGGCGCGACGCTCACAGACCTCTACGCGGCCGCGCTCAACGCCGGCGGCACCGGCGACGCGCGCACGTTTGGCCACTACATGGCCATGCAGGCGATGGGGCACGGCGTGTCGTGGTTCGACGACAACCCCGAGTTCCCGATCGAAGTTCCCCACGGCGAGTTCTACCAGTAGGGAGACACGGTCATGCCGCTTCTTCGTGGCTACAGCAAAAAAACGATCTCCAAGAACATCAGCACCCTCATGCGCGAGGGACGCGAACAGAAGCAGGCGATCGCGATTGCACTTGAGACCGCCCGCAAGAGCGGAGGCGGCGCGCGAGGAGTGGTCGGAAAGAACCCGAACCGCGCCTCGGACTGGCGCGCTCCTAGCGTCGGCGATCGAGTCGACGTCCGTAGGGTGATCGCCGCGACAGGTGGAGGCCGCGGAGGTAGAGAGCCGAGGCACGCCTGGTTCGGAGGCTACGAGTTCGTGCGCTACGAGCCGGCTCATCACGCGCTCGCAGAAGGTGGCGAGAGCCCGGCCGTCTACGCGATCGTCAAGGCCACCAGAGGGACGAACGAGGGCATCGAGCAGCGATCGTCGCTGGACGACGTTCGTCTGGTGCCTGCAGAGCGACGCTCGAACCGCGCGCACGGCCACGGCCTCACGGTCACTAGGAGCACCACGCCTGCCGAAGTCGAGGCCGCGATCCTCTCCGGCAATACCTACTTTTACGATCACACCGGTAATCGACACCTGACGATCTCGAACATGGGCGGGGGCGTCTACCGCGTCGACGGACGCGGCTACGCGCAGCCGAGCGACGCCGTCGCCAGGTACGTCGTGCGCGACCTCACGCAGGGTCCGGACGCTCGCCGATCGAACCGCGCGCGTCGCAGACTGGGCAGCGTCGCCTCCGACTTCGTCAGCGGTCAGCGCGTGCGCGTCACGGCCGGACTAGGCAAGGGAGACCACGGGACGGTGCACTACATCGGAAGCGGTCCGCACAGCGACATGGTCTCCGTGCAGCTCGACAACCCGGTACAGGCGATGATGGGCCCGGCCATCCTCCATCCGAAGAACCTCATGGCGACGATGAACGATCTCGGCGAAGCGTCCATGTGCGTAAATTGCGGTTGTTCGTCCGAGGGATGTCACTGCGTGAACCCGGCTGGTGAATCAGGCCCATTTCATCGTCCGCTTGTGAATCGCTCCAAGAGCGCCCCCTACGGCGGCGTCGGAACGGCCGGGCGCTACAGTGGTACGGCCGGACGCTATAGCGGCAACGCGCGCGCGAAGATCTCGTACGACGACAAAAAGGACCAGTACCGCGCGGTCATCTCCGTTCTACAACCGACCGGACGTCCAGACGGTGGATGGAGGTACTCGGTCCGCACGACACAGTACGTCGGTCGACCTCCTGGCGTGACTGGACGAGGGTGGGAAGGCGAGCGCACTTCCGTCGACTCGCCCGAGGCGTTCGACGACGCGGCCCGAGCGGCCTTCTCGTTCGCGATGCACGAGGACAAGATCGACGCGTCGGAGATCGACTTCGACGGAAACGACGGCATCCGCGTCCTCAGGTACGCGTCCAACAAGATCGGTCGAGTGAACCGATCGAGAGGCAACCATGCTGAGCACTACGATCCGCACGCGGAGCACCGCGGCGAGCGGATGATCGACCCGACCGCGCAGCTCGGCCCCTATGAGATCCGTGAGATCGGCCGAACCGAGCATCCGATGGGCCTCGAAGAGTACGCGTGGCAGGTAGCGGAGCGGCTCGTGCGCATCTACCACTACTCGCCGCATCGAGCGCAGTCGGCGGTCAACGAGTGGGCCGCACTGGTCCGCACGTCGTACGCCACGGGACGGAACGCGAAGGGGGTCGCGACCGAGATCTCCAAGTTCGAGATCAAGTGATGTCGAAGGCGAATCGGGCAAGCCAGGATCCGTGCGACACGATGCAGACGAGGATCTGGCTCACCAGAACCGAGCGCCGCGCGGAGATCGAACTCGCGCGCGCGAGTTTGTCCGGAACGCAGCGCGGCGCCGTCGAGCGGATCGCAGGGAGCGCGCGCGACGCGCTGCCTGACTTCTACGTGCCGAAGGAAGATCGCGCCGCGTGTCATGGCAAGATCAGACCCGACTACGCGCTGGACCTGGACCGTGCCGGATCGAGAAGCAAAGGAAAGACCATGCGACACCTACTCCACACCTTCGGCGACCTCCCGATCGGCGCGACGTTCTGGTTCGACGCGAAGCGCACGACCGTGCGCGGAGCGACGTACAAGCAGAGGCAAGATCCCTGGGTGAAGGTCGATACGCACAAGTATCGCGACCTCGACGACGCCGATCCGAGAGCCTATTACCACCAGTCGAATCTCAACGCGCGCGTACGCACAACCCCGCCTGACAGCAACCGCGCGCGCGTCAGCACCAAGCCGGTCGACTTCGGCAACGGAATCCGCGTGGTCTACCTGCCGGTGAACCAGGCGTGGGTCGTGATGTGGAACGACCAGATCGTGCGCGGACCGATCTCGCGCCACGAGGCCATGACGGAGGCGGCGCAGATCACGAGCGCTTCACCGAGCGAGGCCTCGCCTCCGCGGATCGTTGGACGACTCGCGCACGCGACGTACCGAACCAGCGGCAACCGAGCCAAGGGAGGAGCCAGGATCGAGAACGTCGAGGTCCACGTCATTGAAGACGATCAGCCGGACACGTCGTACATGGATCAAGATGACGAAAACTGGCAGGAGCGCAAGGAGGCCTTTCAGCGCGGCGCGTTTTCCTTCGTAGGCGTCCAGGCGGTAGCGACCATCCTCATTCCCACGGGCGCAGGCATGGGGTTCACGCAGCGGATCCAGTCGCCTGGACTCTGGGGAATCGAGACCGACAGCCGGAGGAGCTACTTCCGCGAGGTCGCCAAGGAGGAGATCGCTCAACTAAAGGACGCGCTTGAGACGCTCGGAGCAAACACGCGCGGATTCGCGTCGCTCGCGCGTGACGCGATCGAGTCTGTCTACGTGGGGGAGCCAGATCCTCCCAAACGCAGCAGGAAGAAGAGCTAGACGCCCGTGAGTGCGAACCACCCGCTCCTCTCGAACGCCATCTGGGACTCGCTCTCCGACGTCGATCGCGCGGCACTGCTGCTCATCGCGACCGACGTCGAGGAGCGAGGGAGGACGTGGCCCGACGCGCCCGACCAGATCGACCCGAGGAAGGTCGCCGTGCTCTACGACGGGATGCCGATCCAGTCGCTCCTCTGGAGCACGACGGCCGAGTCGCCGACGCACTCGGACCCGAGACTGTCGGAGCCCACGCTCGCGGCGCTTGTGGCGATCGACCGAGCCACGCGCGCGATCCTCGACCCGTTCGAGCTGCGCGAGAAGATCGCCAAGCTCAACCCAGTTGACGTCGCGAAGCTGATCGAGCGAGGACGCGAGCAGATCCGCGATCGCGCGGACGTGCTCAGCCTCCGCGACATCCTCGATCAACCAGACGAACCGACCGATTCGCTCTCCGAGGCAGACGACCAGGACTACCTCGCGTTCGCGCCCGCGACGATCGCCCCGGGTGAGGTCCGCCAAGTGCTCGCGCAGCCCTGCGACCCGTTCGTCGCGAGGCGTCTGGCGGTGACGCTCCCGCAGGAGATCGCGCGCGCACTGACGATCTCCATGTCCGCTGGTCGCGACCAGTGCATCCTCGATCGAGTGAGCGCGGAAACCTTCGTCGTACGTGTACCGCGCGACCCACGCGAGCCGATCAAGCGCGGCGCAAGGATCCGCGCGACACGTCTGTGGCCGTCGATCCCAATGGTGCTCTCTATCGAGAACAGGTCGATCAACCCCGTCGAGTTCTCCGCGGTGCTGCGCGGACGGAGCCTTACGTGAGATTCCCGAATACAGCACGCGAGATCGTCGACGCGCTCGTCGAGCCGATCGAGCTGATCGAGGCGGAGGCGACCATCGAGGACTTTGATCTGGAGAACGACGACGAAGAAGACGGCGAGTCGAGTTCGCTAAAGACTGAACCACCGAGGCTTACAGAGGCGCTGCCGCAGCCGCGCGCCCGCTTCTCGTTCGCCGGAGCCGACTCCACGACCCAACAGGGCGCGGTCCTGACGGCGATCTATCAGCTCGGCGGTCCCGTCGGTGGACTCACGTGCGAGGAAATCGAGTGGATCCTCCAGCTGCGCCATCAATCAGCGTCCGGACGCTGCAACGATCTAAAAGGGCTGTACCAGATCGCCGTCGTCGGCAAGAAGCGCAACATCTCCGGCAAGCTCGCGGACGCGCACCTCGCCACGCCACAGGGCGAAGCCCGCGCGAGGACGCTTCCGCCGATCTTGATCGAGTCTACGCCAGGACCCTCTCTAGCCGCAGAGTCGACGCCCGTACCCGTCGCTGAGGTTCTGCCGTCGATCTACTGGCGCTGCCGGCTCTGCACCACCGAGGTCGAGGTCCCGATCAACGGACGCGCCCCATCGGTCTGCCGCGGCTGCGGACAGATCGGCACGCTCTTCGCGATGCCCGAGGACTACGAGCCGGAGCCAGTCGCCGAGGCGCGACGTAGGCCGCAGCCCACTAGCTTCGCCATGCCCGGACCGATGATGGCACCTCCACCGCAGCCGCCGCTCGGGACGAGGCCGTTCGTGGGCGGCCCGAGCGGACGCGGCCGACAGCCGCAGAAGGCGACGATCGTCGACCCCGCGGAGGTCGAGCGCGAGCCGCTGATCCGATCGGCGACCGGCGTCTCCGGACTCGATCACGTCATGGGCGGAGGGATAGCGCAGGGCTACGTTGTGATGATCGCAGGACCGCCCGGTTGTGGAAAATCGACCGCAGCTACCCAGGCCGCGAGCGGACTCTCTAGCCTTGGCACTCACTTCGGTGTTGGCGTCGCATACGGAGCCGCGGAGGAGGACTCCGACGCGGTGATCGAGACGGCCGACCGCGTAGCGCTCGCGAACTTCAAGATCGTGCTCGCGACCTCGTGCCAGACGATGATCGAGGGGCTCGACGAGACGGACGCGGTCGTCTGGGTCGTCGATTCGCTGATGGCGATCACGAGCGACGAGGTCGACGGCGAGCCGGGGATGCCGTCGCAGATCAACGCGTGCTCGACGCTGCTCTTCCAGCGCGCGCACGCGATGCCAGGTACACGGTTCGAGGGGATGGAGCGCAGGTCGATCTTCCTCATTGCGCACGGCACCAAGGACGGAAACATGGCGGGGCCTCTCAAAGCGCTGCACTCCGTCGACGGCGGTGTGCTCATGGAGCACGTCGATCCGACGGGAACTGATACGAAGGGCAACGTCCCGTGGGCGCCCTCGAAGGACCAGACACGCCCCACGGGGTTCATCAGCGCGCGCGTCTACCGCAAGATGCGGAAGGCGAGCAACCGACCGATCGCGTACTTCCTCATGCAACCGGAGTTCCTCGACGAGGCGTGCACCCTACGCAACCCGGTGGGCGGCCGCCTCGATCGCGTGCAGGGACCGGAGGCGTCGCCATGAGCGCGCGCGTAGCGGTAGAGCTAGTCACGCGCGTAGCGGTAGAGCTAGTCGCGAAACTCGCTCGATCGAGACTCTACTGATACTTTATCGAGGGAAGCCTTCGCGACCCTCCGCCGCGTCTGCAGAGCAAGGAGAGCGTTGAATCATGGCCCACCAAGAGTACGGTCCCACTCCACCGAACCTCATGACTGTCGCGGACGGGAGTCAGCTGCCGACCTCACCCGACGGCGGCACGCTGAAGACGCTCGACAGCGGGCGACTCGGACTCGCGGTCTTCGACGACGCGGCGGTGCACAATCTCGCGAGGCTGCTGATCCTCCCCGATCGATGCGTCGAGGTCGAGGTCTACGTCGAGGCGATGGACGCCGCGGGTGGGCGACTCGCGAGCGGCAGCGCGAAGATGCAGATCGCGCGCCTCGGCGTCGCGACGGCGACGATCGTCGGGGCGCCGCTGATGCTGACCTACACGCCGAACGTCGCGCCGTGGGCCTTCCCGACGGTCGCGGCCGACCTCTTCGCCGATCCTC
>Ga0315291_10002163_pt1 | contig 25892 bp, 22 predicted proteins | sample YL17G12_20_MG_FD_203070 | JGI IMG/M metagenome (GOLD analysis project Ga0315291, IMG submission 203070) | Sediment microbial communities from Yellowstone Lake, YNP, Wyoming, USA - YL17G12_20 | ecosystem: Environmental > Aquatic > Freshwater > Lake > Sediment | place: USA: Wyoming | collected...
TCTCAGTTGTCAGAGCGCCTCCAACCCCGACCGGGAGGGAGTATCGGCCCATCGTTCATCGCCTTTCCAGCTGAAGGTGAGCCTCAAGCACCGATTGGTGAACACAACCAGAGATACCGGAGACTTGACAGACTTCAGGATATCTGCTATAATATAACTATGTTATGATGTTACTACATTACTAAGGCCTTCCTGGGACGCAGTTGTGCCGGCGGTGATGCTGCAAGCGTGGGAGGCGCAGGGCTGCCAGGCGCGCCGACGGATCTGGTGTGGAACGTCCCATGGCTGCAGATCAAACGCGTTGCGGAGAACCGTTCCGCTCAGGGTAGAGGAGCAGCGTGATGACCAAGGAGATCAGTGTCGGTATTATCGGCACCGGCTTCATGGGGCGAGCGCACAGCAATGCGTACATACACGCACCTTACTTCTTCGATCTGCCTCTCGTTCCGGTCCTGCGTGCTGCCTGCGACCTGAACGTACCTGCTCTTCAGGCCTTCGCCAAGCGTTTCGGCTGGCAAACCACAGAGACTTCCTGGGAGCGCCTGCTGGGCCGTGATGACATCGGATTGGTGGACATCTGCACGCCCAACGCCACCCATTATCCGATTGCCGTCGCCGCGGCGAAGGCCGGGAAGCACATAATCTGCGAGAAACCGATGGCGATGAACGCTGGTGAATCACGCCGCATGCTTGATGCGGCACGTGCCGCTGGCGTCCGTCACATGGTAGCCTTCAACTACCGTCGCGCGCCGGCCGTGGCGCTGGCCAGGCAGCTTATTGATGAAGGCAAGTTGGGCAGCATTCGGCACTTCGACGCGGTCTACTATCAGGACTGGCTCGTTGATCCCGAGTTCCCCTACGTATGGCGCCACAACATCAAAGAGGGCGGTTCCGGTGCCCATGGGGACATGAGCGCGCATACCGTCGATCTGGCCCGCTATCTGGTAGGCGACATCGAGGCGGTAAGCGGCGCCCAGGAGGTCTTTGTGAAAGAGCGTCCGCTTGCCGACGGCACCGGCAGGGGCGCCGTCACCGCTGATGATGCCACCTACTTTCTCGCGCGCTTCCGCAACGGGGCCCTGGGCTCCTTCCTGGCCAGCCGCTTTGCCACCGGTCGCAAGAACTATCTGCGTCTGGAGATCTTCGGCAGTGAGGGCAGTCTCGTCTTCAACCTTGAGCGACTCAATGAACTGGAGTTCTACTCCCGAGAAGACGAGGCAAAGGAGCAAGGATTTCGTACCATCGTGGTCACCGAATCGACCCATCCCTATATCAGCGCCTGGTGGCCGCCTGGACACATCATCGGTTGGGAGCATACGTTTGTTCATGAGGTCGGCGATTTCCTGCTGGCGGTCGCCAAGAACGAACCGATCTATCCTGACTTCTACGATGGGCTGCGCTGCCAGCAGGTCCTCGATGCTGTTGCGGAGTCAGCCGCGCAGGGACGCTGGGTAGAGATTCCTGCCGAAGAGTAGAATCCTTTCCTGCGCCGAGAAATGAGAACGCAGTAGTGAAAAGCATCGTCCGCACCAGCAAGCTGCCGCTCTACCATCAGCTGTACGAGATCTTGCGAGAGAACATTCTGAGTCGAGAGTGGCAGCCGGGCGAGATGATTCCGTCCGAGGCGGAGTTGATCGACCAGCACGAGGTGAGCCGCACCACGGTGCGCCAAGTGCTCGATATGCTCGCCAAAGAGGGATTGATCTATCGGCAACCCGGCCGGGGCACCTTTGTGGCCCACCCCACAGTCGAGCAAGCTCTGGTCCGCATTGTCAGCTTCACTGAGGATATGCAGCAGCGAGGCGAGACGCCTGGTACGCATGTCTTGTCCTCTAGTCTTGTCCCGGCCCCGCAGGACATTGCGGAAAGGCTGGGGATCGAGGCGGGTGAAGAACTTGCTCGCCTGGAGCGTCTGCGGCTCGCGGACGGAGAGCCCATGAGTGTGGAGGAATCCTACTTGGTTCACCGCTACTGTCGCGGTGTGTTGCGCGGGGACTACGCGGCAACTTCTCTGCGACAGGCGCTGGAACGTCAGTATGGTATCCGGCTGGTGAGGGCCAAGCAAACAATCCGCGCCATTCCGGCGCCCCAGAAGCTGGCCCGCCTGCTATCGGTACCCCCGAAGTCAGCCACGCTCTATATCGAGCGGGTGTCCTATTCCCAGGACGACATTGCAGTCGAATTCCTGCGTATACACTATAGGGGGGATCGCTACTCGTTGTACAACGAACTCCAAGGCTAGCCTTCGGGGGCGCGCTGCCGCTGGGTTGTCTGCGACGCGGCAGGCCCTTGCAAAGGGCAGGTAACGCGAGTCCTGGACAGTGATTCGCCCGATCCTCGGGCAAGGAGGTGAAGATGCGAGAGTTGAAGATATCCATAGGGGTCTGGTTTCTGGGGGCAACCAGCGACCGCTTCGTGAAACAGGGCTATCGTCCAGACAGGACGATGGAGGAGCGCTTCAAGCTGGCAGCCAGCATCGAGGGCGTGGGCGGGCTGGAGATGCACTATCCGACCGAGGTCACCGACGAGACCTACCAACCCCTCAAAGCCCTGGCCGACGATCTTGGGCTGAGAATCGTCCAGTTCTGCCCGCACTTGTGGGTAGATCCCCGCTGGCAGTACGGGCAGTTCAGCAACCCGGACAAGAAGCTGCGGCGCGAAGCCATCGACTTGGCCAAGCGCACCATGGATATCGCCAGCTACATGGAAGCGGAACTCATGGTCTACTGGCCTGCGCAGGATGGCTACGACTATCCTTTCCAGGCCGATCACCGCAGGCGCCTTGACGATCTGGTCGCAGGGCTGGCCGAATGGGCCGATCATAACTTCGAGCAGAAGGTCGCGGTGGAGTACAAAGCTTTCGAGCCGCGAACGCACATCATGCTTCCCACCATCGGCCACTGCATGACGATCGCGAACGAAATCAACCGGCCCAACCTGGGCATCAACATCGACATGGGCCACGCGCTTATCATGAAAGAGAACCTGGCCGAGTCGATCGCACTCTGCTGTCGCTACGGCAAGCTTTTCCACACCCACTGGAATGACAACTGGAAGCTCTTCGACGACGATATGATTGTCGGCACCGTCAACCTGTGGGAGACGCTGGAGGCGCTCTTCTGGCTGGAGGAGTGGGGCTACGACGGGTGGTACGGCCTGGATTTGTTCCCCTACCGAGAGCCCCCGGAGAAGGCAATCGAGGAAAGCATTCGCAATCTCCGGTTCGGTTTCGACTTGCTGGATCGGGTCCCCAGAGAGGAGCTCCATCAGTGCTTCCAGACCTCCGACGCGATCAAAATCTCGCAATTGATGCGCCGCATGTTGGGCGGATCCTAGATTCATGGACATTGTCTGCCTCGGTGAACTTCTTGTGGACATGTTCCCGGCCGAAGTTGGCCGGAGGCTCATCGAGGTGTCCGCCTTTCGCCCAAAGCCTGGGGGCGCGCCCGCCAATGTGGCTGTAGCCGCGGCGCGCTTGGGCGCGCGGAGTGCCTTCATCGGCAAGGTCGGCGATGAAGCCTTTGGCCATCATCTCGCGGAGATCTTGAGGCAAGAGGGGGTGGATATCCGCGGGGTGCGCTTTGACCAGGAAGCCCGCACGGGGATGGCCTTCATCGCCATGCCTGACGAGAACACGGCAGAGATCCTCTTCTATCGCAATCCGGGCGCCGACATGCGCCTTCGGGTCGACGAACTGCATCGCGAGTTGCTGGGGCAGGCTCGAGCTTTTCACTTCGGATCCCTCAGCCTGATCCAGGAACCGAGCCGCAGTGCAACGATGGAGGCGGCGAGCATCGCTCGCCGGGCTGATGCCCTGATATCCTTCGATGTCAACTACCGCTCGGATCTATGGAGCCAGTCTGAGGCCCGCGACAGGGTTATGGACACGATACCTCACGTGAACCTGTTGAAGGTTAACGAAGTGGAGTTGGTTCTGCTGACCGGGAGCAGAGACCCGGCTGCCGCCGCCAAGGTCCTGTTGGAGCAGGGGCCTGATCTGTGTGTGGTGACGCTTGGGCCCGAGGGCAGTTTCTTCCAGGTCGCCGATGGCGGCGAGCATGTTACGGCCTTCGCCGTGCACACAGTGGATGCCACGGGCTGTGGCGACGCCTTCGTTGCCGGTCTGATCCACCAGCTTGTCGTGGGCGGTAACTGGCGTGACCGACTCTCCCCGGCACAGTTGCGAAAAATCCTACTCTATGCCAACGCCGCAGGTGCCCTCACCGCGCAGACTCAAGGCGTCATCCCTGCCCTGCCCACCGCGGCCGAGGTGGAAGCGTTCCTGTCCCGCTATGACCATAGCACGGAGAGCACATGAGTGTAACTCTAACTCAAGCACTGGATCTGCAAACCATGAGGGAGAAGGCTCGGAGTTTGCGCCTCGATGTCCTTGACATGACCACCCTCGCCCGGTCGGGCCATCCGTCAAGCTGTTTCTCCTCCATAGAGATCATGACAGCCCTATACTTCGGTGGCATCCTGCGCTATCGCAGCGATGAGCCCCACTGGCCAGAACGGGATCGCTTCATCATGAGCAAGGGGCACGCCGCGCCGCTGCTCTACGCAGTGCTGGCCCACGCAGGTTACTTCGACCGTGAGGAACTGTGGACCTTGCGCCAAGTGAACAGCCGGCTTGAAGGCCATCCGATTGAGGATAAGCTGCCTGGCATCGAAACGACCACCGGCTCGCTGGGCAAGGGACTATCGGTCGGGCTTGGGCACGTCCTGGGTGGTCGCTTAAACAACTTGAACTACCGCGTCCATGTCCTGCTGGGTGACGGGGAATGCCAGGAAGGTCAGATTTGGGAAGCAGCGATAGCGGCCGCGCACTTCAAGGCCGACAATCTTGTCGCCATCGTGGACTATAACAAGTATCAGGAAACCGGCCCGATCAGTCGTGAGATGGAGCTGGAGCCGTTTGCCGAAAAATGGCGCGCCTTCGGTTGGCACGTCGAGGAAGTCGACGGACATGAGATCCAGGCGCTCATAGAAACCTTCAAGGCTGTGCAAGAGGTGAAGGGTCAGCCTTCGATGATCATCGCTCACACGACAAAGGGCAAGGGCGTCTCCTTTGTGGAGGCAGACTACACCTTCCACGGTCGCGCACTCACGCCTGAAGAGGCCGCCAGAGCACGAGAGGAACTACTATGCAGCTAGGTGAAAGGGCGGGGCTCAAACCCGCACCGCCGTTGCGCGACGTGTTCGGTGAAGCCCTGCTGGATCTCTGTCGTGACAATCCCAGGGTCGTTGTGCTGGACGGTGACTTGAGTAACTCGACCCAGACCAAGTATGTGCGTGAAGCCTTCCCACAACGGTTCTTCAACATCGGTCTTGCCGAGAGCAACCTGATCAGTATTGGGGCTGGACTTGCAGCTTGTGGGCTTATCCCTTTCCTGACGAGTTTCTCTTCGTTCCTGCTGTGCAATGCTTATGATCAGCTTCGTATATCAATCGCCCTCGCGAGCGTCAACGCCAAGGTCGTTGGCAGTCATGGCGGGATCACGCTGGGCAAAGACGGACCCACCGCAATGGGTATCGAAGATCTTGCCCTGGTCGGTGGACTGCCTACCTTCACCATACTGGTGCCCAGCGACCCGGCTTCGATGCACAAGGCAGTTCGTGCCGCAGCCGAGCACGTGGGGCCGGTGTTCCTGCGCTCCAGCCGATTGGCGGCTCCGCACATATATCCCGACCACGATTGCCCCTTCGAGATCGGCAAAGCCAACGTGGTCCGCGAAGGTAGTGACCTGACCATCATCGGCTGCGGTCTCATGGTTTCCGCAGCCTTGGACGCAGCAGCCAGCTTGGCAGACGAGGGTATGGAAGCGCGGGTGATTGATATGCACACCATCAGGCCGATGGATGTGGAGGCGATCGCCGCCGCTGCGCGGGAGACAGGCGCCATCGTTACCGCTGAGGAACACTTGCTGCACGGCGGCATGGGCAGCAACATCGCACGCATTGTGGCAGCCACTCACGCTGTGCCCATGCGCTTCGTCGGCCTAGCCGATACCTATACCGACTCTGCGGACCCGTATGACCTATTCGAGAAGTACAGCCTCACCCCGACGGACATAGCCATTGCCGCTCGCGAAGCGGTTGCAGCCAAGAGATAAGTGAGCAAGAGATGAGAGAGGAGCTACTGCAGCGCGAGGCTGAGGGCAAGCCCATCCGCGTTGGCGTCAGTGGCGCAGGTTGGATGGGGAGTGGTTTCGTCGCCCAAGTTGGGCACGTGCCGGGCATGGATGTGGTCGTGCTGGCCGATGCCGACACCGCCGCCGCATGGGAGGCCTTTCTGGCCAGTGGCGTCGAACCAGACCGCATCGCTGAGGCCAGCACGCCTGGGGCCGCTATGGACGCTTTGCGCGCGGGCAAGCGTGTGGTCACCGGGTCGTATGCCCTGGCTGCGCAGCTACCGTCCGTGGACATTGTTGCTGATGTAACGCCATCACCGGCCACTGGCGCCGAGACCGCCCACGCCTGCGTCAAGAACGGGAAAGACGTAGTCATGGTGAACATCGAAGCCGACGTGACGGTGGGACGCATTCTAAACTCGCTCGCGCGCCAGGCAGGGGTGCTCTACACCGTCTCCTCGGGTGATGAGCCGGGCTGCCTGATGGAACTGTATGATTTCGTGACCAGTCTAGGCTATGAACCGATCGTCATCGGCAAAGGCAAGAACAACCCACTCAACCCATCAGCTACGCCGGACACGGTGGCGGAGGCCGCCCGACGCGCTGACAAGGATCCCTTCCAAGTGGCGTCCTACATCGACGGTACGAAGACCATGTTCGAGATGACCTGCGCCGCCAACGCCACGGGCTGCCCGCCCATGCAACGCGGCATGATCGGGCCAGAAGCGACGCTGGAAACGGTGTCGCAGATCTTTGCCCTGGAAGAAGACGGCGGCATCACGAGGTTCCCCGGCGCTGTGGACTTTGTCCAGGGCAGTTCAATGGCCGGTGGCGTCTTTGCCACAGTGCGGGTTGAAGATGAGCGTATCTGCGCCGATCTCGAATATCTAAAGGTCGGCAAGGGCAAATACTATACCTTTTTCCGGCCCTATCATCTGTGGTTTCTGGAAGCACCGCTCTCTGTCGCGCGTGCCCATCTCTATCGCCAGACGACACTCGTGCCCTTGGACCGACCAGTGGCCGAAGTGCTGGCGGTCGCCAAACGAGCGCTGAAGCCGGGGGATCATCTAGACGACTTCGGTGGTTTCACTTTCTATGGAGTAGTCGACAGCTCTGAGGTCGCGCGGACACTGGGTGCGCTTCCCGCGGGGCTCGCACCAGGTGCCGAAGTTGTGCGGCCAGTTGCGACGGGCACAGTTCTCTGCTGGGATGATGTCAAGCTCGACGAAGAAAGCGTGGTGGTGAGATTACGTCGGCAGCAAGATGCACTGTGACCCAAGGACAGACTATGCCGGGTTGCTTGCATCAGGGACTCGGATGGATAGCTGCCTTTCAAATAGGAGGAGTCTGTAATGCGCATCGGAGTATTCACGGTTCTCTTCCAGAATCTGCCCCTTGAGCAAGCGTTGGACCGCGCGGTGGATGTTGGCGTGACGGCGGTCGAAATCGGAACAGGCGGCTATCCCGGCAGCCACCATTGTCCGGTGGATGAGCTTCTTGATAGCAAGGGCAAGCGCGAGCGATACATGGAGGCCATACACTCACGCGGTCTGCTGATCAGCGCCTTCAGTTGTCACCATGAGCCTCTTCACCCCAATAAGAAGCTGGCCAAGGAATCCGATGAGGTGTTTCGTAAGACGGTGCGTCTGGCCGAGCTGTTGGAAGTGCCCGTCGTCAATGTCTTCGCGGGGTGTCCCGCGGGCGCGCCCGGGGATAGCATGCCGAACTGGGTTACGTCTGCCTGGCCGTCGTATTTCCGCGAGATCCTTGACTATCAGTGGAACGAAGTCGCCATTCCCTATTGGAGGGAGGCAGGGCAATTCGCGTCGGACCACGGAGTGAAGATAGCGGCGGAGATGCATCCTGGCCAGTTGGTCTATAACGTGGAAACGATGCTCAAGTTGCGGAACGCGATCGGCCTGGTTCTCGGCTGCAATTTCGATCCCAGCCACCTCTTCTGGAACGGAGTAGACCCGGTGGCAGCGATCCGCAAGCTTGGTGATGCTATCCACCACGTGCACGGCAAGGACGTCTATGTAGACCAAGGGAACGTCTCCGTCAACGGATGTAACGACACCAAGCCCTACGACCGCATCTCCGAGCGTTCCTGGACCTTCCGCGCCATCGGCTACGGTCACGATGTGAAGACATGGAAAGACATCATGAGCGCGTTTCGGCTTATTGGCTACGACTACGTCGTTTCCATCGAGCATGAGGATGCATTGATGTCCACTGGCGAGGGGTTAGCCAAGGCTGTGGCGATGCTGAAGGAGGTTTCCATCTCTGAGCCCGCCGGCGAGATGTACTGGGCCTGAGCCTTGCACTGGTTCGTGTGGCGACCGTGGAAAGGCAGGCTTTGGTAGCGCTCTTAACTAGAAGGCTAGGAAAACAGGTGAGGCACCGGGATTCTGTTTCAAGGGTTATGAGCGGCGAAGCGTGCCATGGTGGTAGTATGCGGGCCCTCGGGCGGCTCATCGGCGCCTCCATGGGGAGGTCTGTCCGATCGTCTTGTGGGACGTAACTGTGGGCTCGGTCAAGGGAGGGTTGGACTCTCGATGCTCTCAAGCAGTCCTCCCCTTCGAGCGGGATTGCTCTGACCAGGGCCAGCTGTTATCAGTTCAATCCGACGAAAACGAGAATGAAGGAGGCTACGAAATGTTGAAGGTCAGTCTGGATACCGTCGGCTACGCAGGGTATTTCTACGAGGGCGAGCCTTTGTCGCTCGAAGAGGGTATGAGGAGAGCGGCCAAGTTCGGGTTCGATGCGGTGGATGTCTGGCCGCATCGTCCCGTCGCCTTCCCTATGGATGTCAGCAAGGATAGGCGAAAGAAACTCGTCGAGTTGGCCAAGGAGCTGGGTCTGGAATTCGCAGCAATCGAGGCCTGCACAGACTTCAGAAGGTCTGATCACATTCTGACTCCGCGGCAAGAGAAGGAGATCCTCTTTGTCAAGGAGTGCATCGAACTGGCCCGTGACCTCGGCTGCCCGATAGTGCGAATCCTTGCAGGATTCGTCGGCTACTTCTGGCAGGTAGGCTGGAATCTTGGTTATAGCAATACAGCCATGTGGAACGCCAGGTCCATCGAGGTCTCCAAGGAAGAGGATTTCTTGATCGAATGGGAGTTCGCCAAGAATGGGATCAGGGAATGCGCGGGGATCGCGGCCGACTATGGCGTGACCCTGGCCTTGCAGAACCACCCGCCATTGACCAACAACACCGAGGAAACCATTGCCATGATTGAGGAGATTAACCATCCCAACCTCAAACTTGGCCTGGATCTTCCTCTGTTCGAGTCCCAGGATCCGGAGTTCATCTGGAAAACGGTCAAGCAATGCAAGGACCTCATGGTTCACTCGCACTTGATCGGCCTCAAGTACCTGGGCGGCATGAACAATATGTACGGGTTCATGGAAGTCCCTCCATGGGAAGGTCAGGAGAACTGGATCGAATTCTTCAAGGCCTGCAATGCCATCGGGTACGAGGGGTACTTTGCCCATGAGCAGTGCTCTCCCATCATACTCAAGGGGCATAAGAAGGCCACTGTCGAGGAGGTCGACCGTCGCTACCAAGAGACCTTGACGTGGGTGAAGAAGGTCTTTGCCGACATAGAGGCGGGCAAGCTCTAGGTGGATCGGCGAGGTGAGGCTGGCCATCTGGGGAGATCGGCTGATCCGGTCTGATGCACGGGGCGAGGCCGCCGGCATGATCGGCGGGCCTCGCCCGGAAGACTCTGTTGTGAAATCGGGGCTTGACCCAGATTCGCCACAGACACGTTGAAAACTGCGGTGCTTGTGGCCCGAGGGCAGATCCAACAGGGCTTAGGGGGCTTCACAGTCAGGTAGATCGACCTTCAGGGGGCATCAAATGAGCGAACAGGCAGTTGCATTGAATAGTGGATCGAGCAGCCACGGCGTGGGAACCGCCTCCACTCGTGGAAAATGGTTCGTCCGGTTGCTTTTCGCACCTACTCTGGTTTTTCTGATCCTAATGGTGATCTTCCCGCTTTTCTATTCTTTGGGCCTGACCCTGACAGACTACACCTTGGGCGGCGGCAGCTCGCCGCGTTTCATCGGTTTGCGCAACTACGTCGAACTTGTGAGGAGCGGTGACCTCCTCAACTCCTCAGTCGTCACACTCGAGTTCACGATCGCGGCCGTGGCTATCGAGATGGTGCTGGGCATTCTCATAGCCTATGCTCTCAATCAGAGACTGCCCGGGGTCGGCATCATTCGCGTGCTTGTCGTGCTACCCATGATGATCGCGCCACTGGTCGTCGGGTATTTCTGGCGGTTCTTGCTGGACCAGACCTTCGGCTTGGTCAACTGGAGCCTAAGCGCCATCGGCTTACAGCCCGTGGCCTGGCTTGTTGTGCCCAGGAACGCGATGGCGGCCATAGTTCTTGTTGACGTCTGGCAATGGACTCCTTTTGTTGTTCTGCTTACCCTCGCAGCCTTGGGAACCGTGCCCGATGATCTGAAGGAAGCGGCCACTCTCGACCGCGCCTCGGCATGGATGAAATTCCGGCACATCTACTGGCCCTACATGAGGTTTCCGGTCCTCTTCGCCTTTCTCTTCCGAACCATCGACTCTCTTAAGATGTTCGACTTAGCCTATGCTTTGACCGGGGGAGGCCCCGGCGACCTCACTACCACCATCTCTCTACTCGCCTACCGGTATACCTTCCTGTTCTTCAAGATCGGCAAAGCGTCGGCCATCGCCTGGGTACTCGTGATTGTCATATCCATCATCGTCAACATCTTGCTTCAGGTGCTCATGCCTGCAGCGAAGCCCGAAGAACAGGTGGTATCAACAGGATTGTGAACACCAAGCATGATCAGAAGTGAGGAATGAAATGATCGCAGATTTGTGGTCCAAGGCTAGACAGAGTCTGCTCTTCTTGAGCATGGTGATCATCGGCCTGGTGTTCGCCTTTCCCTTGGTCTGGATTGCCATGAGCTCCTTCAAGACAAGAGTGCAGAACTTCGCCTTGCCTCCACTGGTGATATTTCAACCTACTCTGGAGAACTACACAGGCCTGTTTCAACTCCAGAACCCGGCCTTCATGGCGGATTACAGGAACAGCTTTGTTATAGCTGTGGGTTCGACCGTCATCTCGCTGGTTATGGGGTGCCTGACCGCCTATGGCTTTTCGCGCCACGAGATCAAGATGGGCGGCTGTCTGTTTGGCTGGATCTTGAGCCTGCGCTTCTTCCCGGTGGTGGCCATGGTCATACCCATCTACGTTCTGTTCCGGGGGCTCAAGTTGCTTGACAACCACGCAGCGCTCATCGCGGTGTATTGCATCTTCAATATCTCCTTCACCATCTGGTTCCTAAAGGGGTTCTTCGATGAGATCCCCAAATCATTGGAGGAAGCAGCCCGGCTGGACGGCTATTCTCCCTTCCAGGTCTTTTACAGGGTCTGCCTTCCCCTGGTGCGGCCCGGTATCATTACCGCGGCCATCTTCTGCCTGATCCAGTCGATCAATGAGTTCCTCCTCGCCATGTCTTTGACAGCCAGGGTGGCAGAAACGGCACCGGTGGCGCTGGCCAAGCTTCAGACCGCCGTCGGGCCTGACTGGGGCAAGATGTGCGCTGTTTCGTCGCTGCTTATCGTGCCTATTCTGATCTTTACCATCCTGGTGCGCAACCAGCTCATCAGAGGGATGAGCTTTGGCAAGCTGAAGTGACGATCAGTTAGGAGGTTCTGGCAGTGGCCACAATCGATCTGGAGCACCTGACCTTGTACTACGGCAGGGTCCTCGCGGTAGACGATGTCAGTCTGTGCATCGCGGACAGGGAGTTGTGTGTTCTGCTTGGTCCCACGGGATGTGGAAAGACCTCAACCATGCGCATGATCGCCGGGCTGGAGACTCCCTCCACTGGCAAGGTCTATTTGGACGGTGAGGTCATCAACCACCTTTACCCGGGGGACCGGGACGTGGCCATGGTCTTTCAGGACTACGCCCTGTACCCGCACATGACGGTTAAGCAGCATTTCGCCTTTCCGCTGCAGGCCCACAAGGTAACCAAGGCGGAACTCGAGCAGCGAGTAGGAGAAGTGGCCGATTTCCTGCAATTGAGCGATCTGCTCGACCGCTACCCCAGCGAGCTGAGCGTCGGTCAGCAGCAACGCGTGGCTATGGGTCGGGCGCTGATTAGGAGGCCCAAGGCTTTCCTGATGGATGAGCCTCTGGGCCAACTCGATGGCAGGACGCGGGCTGAGATGAGGGCGAGCTTGAAGAGGCTGCAACAGGAACTGGGCACCACCACAATCTATGTCACCCATGATCAGGTGGAGGCTCAAAGCCTGGGCGACAAGATTGTGGTCATGAAGACAGGGCTCATTCAACAAGTGGGCACCCCGGAGGAGATATATAACGACCCGGCCAATCTCTTCGTGGCAGGCTTCATCGGCACGCCATCCATGAACTTCCTTGAGTGTCCTCTGCATGTTGATGGGAAGGTCGGGCTGAAGAACCATCGCTTCGAGGTAGCCCTGGGTCCGTCCCTCACCCAGAAGGTGAAAGACACTCCTGCGGAGCGTCCCCTGATCCTTGGTATCAGGCCGGAGCACATCAGGCTTAGCCCTCAAGACGAGTCTGGTGATTTGCCGGCGGAGGTCTACGTAGTGGAGTCCCACGGCAACGAGTACGTGGTCAATCTAAATCTCGGCGGTGATGTTATCAAGGTACGCCGGGATAGGAAGAAACTGGGCTTCAGACCTGAGGTAGGGCAGACAGTCTGGGTGAGGTTCTTGCAGGACAAGATACACCTCTTTGACAAGGAAACGGGAGCTCGCCTGGTCTGAGGCATGTGCTCCCGGGTGAGTTCCAGGTGGCATAGGGGTCACTTGCCAGCAGGCGGAAGGTGCGCACAAGGAGGGTACAGAATTGGCCAGCATTAGGTTGGAGGACATCTGTCTGGAGTACAGAGGCAAGGAAGTGTGCAGCGACGTGAGTCTCTCGGTGGGGGAAGGAGAGCTCTGCGCTCTCGTGGGGCCATCGGGGTGCGGCAAGAGCGTGCTGTTGCGCATCATCACGGGTCTAATCAAGCCGACAAGCGGCAGTGTGTACATTGATGACCAGTTGGCCAACAAGGTGCCGCCAGGAAACCGGGACATCGCCATGGTCTTTCAGAGCTTTGCTTTGTACCCCTATATGACCGTCAGGGAGAACTGGGCCTTTCCCCTGAGAGCGAGCAAGCTTCCCAAGGAGGAGATTGAGGTCCGTATCAAGACCGTGTCGGAGTTCCTGGACATGGACCCGCTTCTGGATAGGCATCCCAAGCAGCTATCTGGTGGGCAGAAACAGCGGGCCGCCTTGGGGCGCGCCTTAGTGCGCCGCCCCAGGCTCTTCTTGCTGGATGAGCCTCTGGGCTCCCAGGATGCGAAGAAACGCATGGAACTAGCGACTGAGCTGAAGAAACTGCAGATGGATCTGGGGATCACTACGGTCCTTGTGACCAGTGATCAGATTGAGGCTCAGGCGCTGGGCGACAAGGTGGCGGTTATGGACATGGGTAGCCTGCGGCAGGTGGGATCTCCCGAGGAAGTCTATGAGAAGCCGGCGAGCCTCTTCGTGGCCGGATTCATTGGCAGTCCGCCGATCAATCTTCTCGACTGCGCTCTCGAGCGAAAGGATGGACAATTGTACCTGACCCACCCACACTTCCACTTGTCCTTGCCGGCGGAGCTGGCAGCCAAGATAGAGGCGCAAGCTCAGGCGGATTCCGTTGTGCTGGGAATCCGGCCGGAGCATATCAGGGTGACAGCGGACGAGTTGCCGGATTCGATTGCAGCGCAGGTCTATGTGCTGGAACCGCAAAGTAACGAGATCCTCGTCGATCTGAAGGTTGGGGACACGGTAGTGAGGACACGCGCGGACAGGGAGGACCTGGGCTTTCAGCCTCGGCTCGATCAGGAGGTCTTTATGATCCTGGACAAGGAATTCATGCATGTCTTCGACAAAGCTACGGAGCTGCGTATTCATTGAGAACGCCCTCTTGGAGCTGAGTAGATGAGGCGTTCCTAGCTTTACTGAGAAAGGAGGTGGTATATCGAGAGATCAACCTTGTGCCTGCGGGCACGAACTCAACAGTCAAGAAGCAGATCTCGAGAGAGATCCCAAAGGGCCAAAAAGGAGGTTAGGAGATGTCCGACGCAGACGAGAAACTGAGCAGAAGACGGTTTCTGAAAGCAACAACGGTCTTCGGCGGGAGCGTGGCGGCCGGTGCGATTCTGTCGGCTTGCGGGGCACCGCCGGCTCCCCCAACTGCGGCGCCACAGGTCACCGAGGCACCGGGGGTGACACCGGTGCCGACAACGCCACCTCCAGTCACCGAAAAGGTGACCGTGCGCATCCTCAGCCTGCCCTGGCCGCAGACGCCCGTGGAGCAGGAGATGGCTAACACCATTTTCATGCCGGCAGAGAACATCGAGGCCAGGCTGGAGGGGCCGCCGTATGAGTTCGCTGAGTCGAAGATGCGGGAGCTGGCTGCGTCCCAGAGCCCGGAGTTCGACATCTGGGAGTATGACAGCCAGTGGCTCGGCGCCATGGTGCTTTCGGGTGCGATGGAGAACCTGGACACGGCGGACTACCTCGGGTCTCCCGATGCCAAGATCCAGTTCGAGGACTTCATCGCTGATGATCGCGAATACCTCGGCAGGTTCCCCGTCAACGACAAGAAGGCCATGCGCGGGGACGTAGCGGAGTACCAGGACTTGCCGATCTATGGCGTGCACTGGACCATGGGCACCAACACCCTGGGTTACCGCGTGGACCTGTTCGAGGAGGCTGGCATCGTGGACGAGAACGGCAAGGCCAAGGCGCCAGAGGACTGGGACGAGTTCAAGGATGCCTGCACGAAGCTGACCCGCAGGGACGAAGGCTTCTACGGCGTGGCGTGGTATAACACGCGCCTGGCCGATGGCATCTCCATGCAGTGGCTGCCCTTCCACTGGTCTTACGGCGCCGACACCTGGGACTTCGACACCTTCCAGATCGAGGGCATCGTCAACGTGCAGGCGGGCTACGACGCGCTCGAGGAGTTCGTCAAGTACCCCCTGGAGTACAAGGTGATCGATCCCGCCTCGGCCAACTGGTTCATCGTCGAGTTGGTCAACGCCGTGACGCAGGACCTGGCGGCCATGTGGTACACCTACGTCAGCTTCGCCGCCTTCACGGAGGACCCTGCCACCTCCAAGACCGCGGGCAAGTGGGACTTCGCCCTGGTCCCCGGCAAGCGGATGTCGGACGGCTCCGTATACCGTGTTCCCGTCTATGCCTGCCAGGGTATAGGGATCAACGCCTTCTCCACGCACAAGCAGGAGGCGTGGAAGTACATCCAGTGGCTCAAATCCTACGACACCGAGAAGTCTCTGGTGGACAACCCGGCCGCTGGCTATGCGAGTGCGCGGAACGATCTGAAGGACTACCAGTTCTCGATCGACACGCCGATGTTCCACTCCAAGCAGTGTCAGTGGTTGTCCACGCCGCTGGCTCGCGACTTCTGGATCTGGCCGGAGTACAAGGAGCTCTTGGACATCCAGCAAAGGGAGGTCAACCTGTGCTACATCGGGTTGCAGGATCCCAAGACGACGCTGGATAAGATCGCGATGCTACAGCAGCAGGTCATGGACACGAGCCCCAACAATCCGAAGAACCAGTAGAAACGGGCGCGGTTCCGGAGAGCGAAGAGCTTTCTGAACCAGGTGCTTCCCTCCCTGGCTGGGTCTGGCAGGCAACTACCACGCTCAGGGAGGGAAGTACCGTTTCGATGGAGATCAGGAAGAGGCAAACAGATGCGTGTCTTGGGGGTCGGTGCTCACCCCGACGACCTGGAAATCCTATGTGCGGGCACCCTGGCCAAGTACGCACAGCGTGGCGACCACGTGGTGATGTGTCACGTCACCAAGGGAGAGAAGGGGCATTTTCGCATCCCCAGCGAAGAGCTGGCCAGGATCCGGGAGAAGGAAGCGAGGGATGCAGCGCAAATGCTTGGTGCTGAGGTGATCGGCATGGGGTTCCCGGATGGCGAAGTGCTGGCGGAGGACCTGGAGACTCGACTGAGGTTTGTTGACCTGATCCGTCAGACCAAACCCGATGTCATTCTCACCCATTCTCCCCATGATGTTTATCACTCCGACCATGCCGCCGTCAGCAAATTGGTTCTGGATGCCAGCTTTCATGCCAGTGTTCCCTATGTGAAGACCGAGCACGAACACCACAGCAAAGTGCCAGTGATGTACTACATGGAGACGATGGGGGGCCTGGGGTTCTGCCCCTCCGAGTATGTGGATATCTCTGCTACGATGATAACGAAGCTGAAAATGCTCTCCCAGCACCAGAGCCAGTTGCTGTGGCTAAAGGAGCATGACAACGTCGGGCTGCTCGACTTCGTGGAGACCACGGCTCGATTTCGTGGCTGGCAGTGCGGCGTACAATACGCTGAGGGCTTTAACCCCTGTCTGATCTGGCCTCGAGTCGTTCCCCAAAGGCTACTTCCTTGACGCCAAATCGGTCGTCACGCGCCTTCCACGCGGTGAGCGTTTTCATTGTCAAGCTGTGTGGCCCGGGCTTTGAAGCCGATCTTCCTACACTGGTCCCTCTCCTGTTTCATGGAGATGAGGCGGTTCAGAAGGAGTCAGGTGAATCATGAGCGCAAAGTACCTTGGCGTTGGAATCGTTGGCCCCGGCTGGGTGGCGGGGGAACATATCAATGCTTTTGAGAGAAACCCTCACACCCGAGTAGTCGCCATTTGTGGCCGAACTGAGGAAAAGGCACGCAGACTGAGGGAAGCTAAAGGGTTGGAGGATTGCCGGCTCTACTCAGACTACCAAGAGATGCTCGAGCAAGAAGACCTGGACATTGTCTCCATTTGCACCCCTAACCACCTCCATGCTGAAGAAGGAATTCTTGCCGCCCGGGCTGGGAAACATATGCTGATGGAAAAACCGGCCGCCATTACCCTGGAGAGTCTGCACGCCCTAGAGGAGGCGGTGAGGAAAGCCAGGGTGAAGGGCCTGGTTGGCTTTGAGTTGCGCTGGTCTCCGTTGCTGCAGATCATTAGATCTCTCCAGGCGGCCGAGGCCATTGGGTCAGTGTTCTATGCAGAAGTAGACTATCGGAGCGGGATGTTGGCTGGCTGGTACCCAGGCTTCGAATGGAGCCGCAAGATCGCCACCGGAGGCAGCTCCTTCCTGGTGGCAGGCTGCCACGCTATTGATGCCATGCGCTGGCTGGTGGGATCCGAGGCGGTGGAAGTGACCGCCTACTCTGGGGGTTGGGACCGCCGCTATGAGTACCACGCCACCGTGGTGGCTATCATCAGGTTCGAGAACGGTACCGTCGGCAAGTCATTGTCTTCGATCGAGCTTAATATGCCCTACGGCTTCAATATCGAGCTTTACGGGGATAAGGGGACCATCATCAATAGAAAGCTATACTCGATTTCGCTGATGAATGGTCAGACAGATTTTGCAGAGATCCCCTGTATCGGCCCGGAGAGTTCTGACGTCCGCTACCATCCCTTTCAACCGGAGATGGATCATCTGGTGGATTGCATCCTGAACGACAAGGAGCCGCTGGTGAATCTGGCGGATGCGGTGAAAACCCACGAGATCTGCATTGCAGCGGACATCTCTGCGGCCGAGAACCGCCCGGTCAAGCTGCCTCTCTAGGAGGCGACTGGCAAGCAGGCTGGAGTCTTGAGCCATGGGCAAGAAAGTCCTGGCGGTGGGAGACGTCAACATTGACATTGTGCTGAGCGGCCTCACTGCCATACCCAGATCAGAGCAAGAGGTCCTTGCTCAAGACATGCGCACGGTAGTGGGCGGCCAAACAGGCACTTTTGCCAGGGCACTACGCAGCCTGGGTGTGGAGGTGACCTTTGTCGGCAAAGTCGGTGACGACGAATACGGCAGACAGGCCGTTGAGCAGCTCAGAAAGGACGGGGTGGACGTATCGGCTGTGATCGTTGATCCAGAGGTGAGGACAGGCGTGACCGTTGTCCTTTCCACTGGGCCCGAGAGGGCTTTTGCCACCTACTTGGGAGCCATTTCTGGATTGAGCCGAGCTGACGTCAGACCCGAGCTCCTGGAAGGCGCGGATCACATCCACGTTGGCTCGTACTATTTGCAGAGAACCCTGCGCCCTGGATTGGCGGACCTTTTCCAGGAGGCCAAGGGCCTAGGTTTGACCACCTCGCTGGATCCTGGCTGGGACCCGTCCAACGAGTGGGGGCCTGATATGTTAGAAGTGCTCAAAACAGTGGACATCTTCCTCCCCAACGAGGTCGAGGCCATGGCTGTCACCCGGAGCGAGACCCCGAAGGAAGCTCTCGAGGTCCTGGGTGAGTACGGCGACATCGTGGTCATCAAGGCAGGTGCCAAGGGCTGCCTCGCCAAAAGCAAAGAGGAGCTCGTCCCTTGCGCGGCCTTCCAGGTCCGGGTTGTTGATGTCACCAGCGCCGGCGACGTTTTCAACGCAGGATTCATCTACGGCTCCTTGAGTGGATGGGACCTGAAGAGAGCCACGAGATTCGCCAACGCCTGCGGGGCCATTGCCGTGAGCGGGGTTGGCAGCTCAGGCATAGTCTCGGGTGTGGAAGAGGTTGAGAGCTTCTTGGCTTGCAGATTTCAGCAAGTTGCGCTGGATTGACTACGACTGAAGCAAGATGCCTGATCAGATACAAAAGGGCAAGCACACACTCTCCGAAATCCTCAACCAACCAGTGGCCTGGGCAGAAACCATCAAGCTGGTAGAGGCGAAGGCTGGAAGCCTGCTCAAGCTCATCGCTGGCGTCGCCGAAGTGGTCTTCACAGGCTGCGGCTCGGGGTTGAATGTCAGCCTTGCGCTCGCGCCTACCTTCCAGCACTTCACAGGCATCAAGGCCCAGGCCGTCCCGGCGGCGGAGGTAGCCTTCTTCCCGGAGACCGTCTTCACCAGGAATGGGGACTATTTGCTGGTTCCCATCTCCCGTTCGGGAGAGACCACGGAAACAGTCAGGGCCTGCGAATCAGCGCAAGCGCGGGGCATAAAGACCCTTGGCATAACCTGCTATCCCCGAAGTCGCCTTGCGCGCTACGCTTCGGAGAGCTTGGTCTTGGAGCCCGCCAACGAGAAGAGCGTGGTCACAACCCAGTCGCTGACCAGTATGGTCCTTTGTGGGCAGGTAACGACTGGCATCGTTGCGGACAACGCCGCTTACCTCAGGGAGTTGAAGTCACTGCCTGAACTGGGTCGGCAGGTGATCGAGGAGTACCAACAACTGGGCCGCGCGATTGCTGAGAATGAGAGGATCATGAAGTTTGCCTTTGTTGGCAGCGGTCCCTATTTCGGTCTGGCAAGAGAATGCCAACTCAAGATGAAGGAAATGTCTTTGCTTCCCTCGGATGCCTACCCGCTCTTTGACTACCGTCACGGCCCGAAATCGAACGTCGATCAGAGCATGTTGGTTACCGTGCTCATGTCAGACCGGGCTGGAAGAGAAGAGTGCGCCTTCCTCAAAGAGATGAAGGCTTTGCAGGGAAACACCCTGGCCATCTGCGATCGGGCTGACCAGGAGACAAGGGAGTGTGCGGACTACCTCGTGGAAGTCGATTCGGGCCTCTCTGAGTTTGCTCGCGGCATTCTATACATCCCACCTGTTCACTTCATGGCTTACTTCAAGTCCCTGTTGCGCGGTCAAGATCCAGACAACCCAACCAACCTAAGCTACTGGGTGCAGTTGTCAGAGGAGCAGAGAGGTGACTAAGCCAAACGCACTCCCGCGAACCAAACGTGTGGTTTTCCAGCCGGCCGCCTATCAGGGCTTGCAGCGGGGCATAAGTCAGCTAGTTGATGCCGTCCGTCCCACTCTGGGGCCCCTGCCACGCGTCGTCGCTTTTCACCAGGTGGTGACGACCAAGATGCCGGAGATCCTCACCAAGGGCGGGGTGATCGCCCGACGTATCATCCAGCTGGCTGACCGCGATGCAGACATGGGCGCGATGCTGGCGCGCCATCTGCTATGCCATCTTCACGACCGGTACGGAGATGGCACAGCCACAGCAGCGGTTTTGTTGCAGTCGGTCTACGACGCCGGTGTGCATTACCTCGCCTCCGGCGGCAACGCTATGCGCCTGCGTCATTACCTTGAGGAAGGCGCTCAGCTGATCCTTGACGAGTTGACTGATATGACCACCCGCGTGGAAGGCAAGGAGCAACTGGCGCAAATCGCCCAGTCCATCTGCAATGATCCGCCCCTGGCCCGCATGCTGGGAGAGGTTTTCGACATCATCGGGGAGTACGGCCAGATCGAAATCGAAACGATCCGCAGCCGAGACTTGAAACGAGAATATGTGGATGGCATGTATTGGGAAGCTACTGGCCTCCTCTCACGTGAGATGATCACTGACCAGGCACGGGGCCTGGTGGAGATGGAGAACGCTTCCATCCTCATCAGCGACCTCGACATTGAAGAATCAAACCAGCTATTGCCAGTGCTGACGGCGGCGTCGAAATCCGGGATTCGTTCACTGCTGATCATTGCCAACAAGCTCTCCACCAGTGCCATATCCCTCCTGGTGAGCAACCGTGACCCCGATAAGTTCCAGGCTATCGCCGTAAAAACGCCGGGCGTAACCAAGGAAGGGGCAGTTGTGGCCATCGAGGATTTGGCCGTCTTGACGGGTGGGCGCCGCTTTGTCCGGGCAGCGGGTGACAACTTGCACAACATCAAGGCCCAAGACTTCGGGCAGGCGCGGAGAGTCTGGGCCGACCGCTCTCGCTTTGGCATTGTTGGAGGCAAAGGCGACGCCCGCGCGCTGCGCAAACACATCGTCAGTCTGCGCAGCCGCTTCGGACAGGAAGAGGACGCCGAGGTGCGTCGCAAACTCCAGCAGCGCCTCGGTAAACTAATGGGCGGAGCAGCGAAGCTGCAGATTGGTGGCGCAAGCCAAGAGAACATAGAGACCAGGAAAGAACTGGCAGAACAAGCGGCCGGTGCCCTGCGGGGCGCGATCAGAGACGGTGTGCTACCAGGCGGCGGCGTGGCGCTGCTGGCCTGCCGTCCCGCATTGAAGCGCCGGCTTGATCAAAGCGTGGAGTCCGATGCCCGTGCGGCCTACCACATTCTGATAGGCGCCATGGAAGCGCCAGCTCGCACCATATTCACCAACGCAGGCTACGATGCCAGCGAGGTCATGGCGGAGATCAAACTAGCCGGGCCTGGCCACGGCCTGGATGTAATCTCGCAGCAGGTGGTCCCCATGGCAGAAGCGGGAATCTTCGATGTAGCCGCCGTGGTCATGGCAGCGGTAGGCAGTGCGATAACCACAGCCGCCATGGCCCTGACCATTGACGTCTTGGTTCACCACAAGAAACCCCAAGAGGTCCGGGGGGGAACGTAACGAGAAGGGTCGCATTATTGGAATCGACGGAGAGTGAATCGTCGTGGCTGCCAGGCTGAAAGGCGAACAGAAGAGAGGAAGAGCAGAGGGAAATGAGCGCAGATGATCAGAGTCAGGACATTGTGTATTCCCTTGCCCCGTCTCCCAGCTTCGCGCGAGATAGTATCTGTTTTGCTGGGTGCCGTTCGGGCTTGCTTCGCTCTGACGATGGCGGCATCACCTGGCGCTCCACCTATGACGCCTTGAACCTTGGCGCGCCCCTGGTCACGACCGCCGTCACCGTGTCACCTGCTTTCGACTCCGACCACAGCGTCTTTGCCGGTGTGCCAGGTGGTATACTACGTTCAGTGAACGGTGGCGAGAGTTGGTATTTCGCTGTATTGCCCTCGCCACCGCCGATGATTTCCGCTTTGGCGGCATCGCCAGATTTCTCCAAAGACGGTACCCTGCTCGCTGGGACGGTGGAAGATGGCGTATACTGTTCCGTTGACCGTGGGGCCCGTTGGTCCGCCTGGAACTTTGGTCTGCTGGACTTGAGCGTTCTTTGTGTGGCTATTTCCCCAAATTTCGCCGATGACGAAACGGTTTTTGTGGGCACGGATTGCGGGATTTTCCACAGCACCAACGGCGGGCGAGCTTGGCGAGAGGTGGCCTTCCCTACCGAGTTCGCGCCGGTCTTGAGCTTGGCCTTATCTCCCGCCTACGTCCAGGACGGCACCGTGTGGGCCGGCACGGAGTCCTGTGGGCTGTTCCGTTCAAAGGACAAAGGGCAGACGTGGACACGGGCCGGCGAGGGGCTTGTGACCGACGCGGTCAATGCTATTGTCGTCTCGCCCGAATTCCCGGCCAAACCACATCTCTTGGCGATGCTCAGCCGGGCTTTGCTGGTCTCACGCGACGCGGGTTGCTCCTGGTCCAATTGGAGGGACAGCCTGGCTCTGGAGCAGGGGATGACTTGCCTGGCGGCACCGCAGGGACTTGATACCGAGGCTCCATTGCTGGTCGGCTTTGTCGAAGGAGGGGTGCGGCGCATCTAATCCGGGTACTGGCCCTCCGCTCCAAAGCGATTTGTGCGTGACCCAAGGTGACATGCTATTGAAGGAGGCGAACAACCATGGCTGAGGATCTTGTGCAAGCGTTTGTTGATTTGAAGGAAAACGAGGTTCTGAGGATAGTCCAAGAGCGACTCGATGCCAATGAGGATACCTTCGCCATCATGAGCGATGCCCGAAGTGCTCTGGCGATCATCGGTAATCGTTTTCACGAAGGGGAGTATTTCATTTCAGAGCTCATATATTCGGGCGTGATCATGACGCGGATATCGGAGCTGATCAAGCCAAGACTCTCCAAGGCGCCCGATGTCAAGCGTCATGGTAAGGTGGTTATTGGCACTGTCGCAGGAGATATCCACGATATCGGCAAGGACATCGTCGTCTTCATGTTGGATTCACATGGTTTCGAGGTTCACGACCTTGGTGTGGACGTCGCTGTAGAGAGATTCGTGGAAGCTATAAGGGAGGTGAAGCCAGAGGTCGTAGGGTTAAGCGGATTCCTGACCTTCACCTATGACGTCATGAAGGAGACAATAGGAGCCATCAAAGAGGCCGGCCTCCGGGACCAAGTGAAAATAATGATTGGGGGCGGTCAGATGGACGACCGGGTGAAGGACTACGCTGGGGCCGATGCTTATGGGCTAGATGCGATGGCGGCGGTATCGCTAGCCAAGAAGTGGGTAGGGGTCGAGTGAGCTGAGGAGAGAAATACTGGAGGTGACTGATCATGGCGAAGTCCGTTGAACAACTTTATGAGGAAAGGCTAACAAGGTCACTAGATGCTATGCATCTAAGGGTGCCAGATTGCGTGCCGGTCATACCGATCATCCAAGCGTTTCCCATGTACTATGCCGGTATCACCATCCAAGAATCCATGGAAGATATCAGCAAGGCCGCCGAGGCCTGGGACAAGTTCCTCGCTGATTTTGACCCAGACATGACTCAGGGGCCACTGCTCTCCTTGCCGGCGCGCGTTATGGACCGCCTTGACCTACGGTGGTTCAGATGGCCTGGACACGGCGTGCCTGCCAATAGGATGTACCAATTTGTCGAAGGCGAATTCATGAAGGCAGATGAGTACGATGAGTTCGTCTTTGATCCTACGCACTTCATGCTCACAAAGTGGTTGCCGCGTTCACTTGGGGCACTGAAGGGCTTTGAAAGATTGCCTCTCATTCGTGATACCATGTGGTTCGGCTGGTTTACCGTTGTTGGAGCTTTCGGTCTTCCAGAAGTTCGGCAGGCCTTTGAATCCCTGATGGAAGCGGCGGAAGACTTGGCCAAGTATAACCAAGCCTGCGCTGATTATGTCGAGAAAATGAAGAACAAGGGGTTCCCGTCGAGTTATGGGGGATTCTCGTGGGCACCGTTTGATTTGATCGGAGACACGCTGAGGGGCAGCGTCGGCATTATGACCGACATGTTCCGACAGCCTGACAAGCTGCTCAAGGCGATTGAAAAGATGGTCCCCATCTCCGTGGAGATGGGAGTGGGACCTGCCCTGGCCTCAGGAATACCTCTGGTGTGGATATGGCTGCATAAGGGTTGTGCCGGCTTCATGTCCGACGAGCAGTTCGCGAAGTTCTACTGGCCCAGCCTGAAAGCTCAGATAATGGGATGTATTGAAGGAGGCACCACACCCGTTGTATACTGCGAAGGCGATTACACGCCTCGGCTGAAGCATATCAAGGACGTGCCCGCCGGGAAAGTCGTGTATCACTTCGAACGCGTGGATATGGCCCAGGCGAAGCAGGTACTGGGTGGCACTGCCTGCATCATGGGCGGCCTGCCCAATTCCTTGCTGGTCTCGGGAACGACCGAGGAAGTCAAAGAGTACTGCAAGGGGCTCATAGACGTCGCCGCCAGGGACGGCGGCTATATCATGGCCACAGGAGCTCTCGTGGACGAGGCAAAACCAGAAAACCTGAAGGTCATGTTTGATTTCACACACGAATACGGAGTCTACAAGTAGCCATTGTGGCGATAGAGACAATCGCATAGGAGAAGTAAGCGGCCGGCTCGGCAAGCACGGAGTCGTGGCTCCGGGGCCCGTCACACGCCTGCTGGATCGGGTGGGTGCAAGGTTTCAGTCGTGGCCCGACTGGATGACCGAGTCGCCGGCAGTCCGCTACGGTACATTCCTGATCAGGCTCAGGTCACCCACTCGCGCCGCCTGCAGAACGGAACCAAGATACTCATCGACCCTGTCGGCGGTCACCGGGACTGGCATGTTCTCGAGCTTCATTCTGAGCTATGGTCCCTGCGTACGGCTTCGGCGAAGGAGGCGGCCCTGCTGGAAGACGCCGCCAAGACGGTTGGTCCTGCCTGGCCCCGGGCATAGCCAAGAGAGATTCTGGGGGATGAGCTTGAGCAGTGGTATCCTCATAGCACTTACTACTATGTCCGGGGTTGACGGTTACGTGGCAAGGCAGGAACCCCTGTTGGTGATCGCAGCCTTGGGAATGAGAAGGCATGTTGGAGGTTGGCATAATGAGTCCGCTGGCAGGACTGACCGACGAGAGACTGCTGGAGCTGTTGCGTCAGATGAGGCTGATCCGGGCCTTCGAATGGAAGGCAGATCAGCTCTACGCCGAGGGCAAAGTACACGGCACGATGCATCTATCCATCGGCCAGGAGGCTACGGCGGTTGGGGCCATTGCCGCCTTGAATCCGGACGACTACATCTTCAGCACCCACAGGGGCCACGGGCATTGCCTGGCCAAAGGCGCCGATCTGAACCTGATGATGGCGGAGTTTAGAGGGAAGGAGACAGGTTACTGCCGTGGTCGCGGTGGGTCCATGCACATCGCCGACCTGAGTTGCGGCAACCTGGGAGCCAATGGTGTGGTTGGGGGTGGCCTGGCTATGGCGTGCGGCGCCGCGCTGGCTCAGAAAATGCAGAGCACCGGCAAGGTGGTGCTGTGCTTCTTCGGCGACGGAGCATCGAACCAGGGCGTCTTTCACGAATCCCTGAACTTAGCGGCCATCTGGGATCTGCCGGTGGTGTACTTCTGCGAGAACAACCAGTACGGGATGTCGATGCACGTGAGGCGGTCGGTAGCCATCGAGCGCATCTCCGACAGGGCGTGTGCGTACGGGTTCCCTGGGAAAACCGTAGATGGCAACGATCTGCTTCAGGTCTATGAGGCCACGAGGGACGCTGTCGCGCGAGCGCGCGCTGGGGGTGGCCCCACCCTCCTGGAGGGCGTCACCTACCGCTGGAAAGGTCATTCCAAGAGCGACGCGGATCGTTATCGGACCAAGGAGGAGATAAACGAGTGGAAGGCGAAAGAGCCCATCAAGCGCTTCGAGCA
>Ga0315291_10002164_pt1 | contig 25889 bp, 33 predicted proteins | sample YL17G12_20_MG_FD_203070 | JGI IMG/M metagenome (GOLD analysis project Ga0315291, IMG submission 203070) | Sediment microbial communities from Yellowstone Lake, YNP, Wyoming, USA - YL17G12_20 | ecosystem: Environmental > Aquatic > Freshwater > Lake > Sediment | place: USA: Wyoming | collected...
CTGGATAGTGGCGCAATCCCGGCCGATGTTCTGGATGCTGTGATGGGGAGAGAACAGGAAATTCTTAATGTACATCCCGACGGTTATCCCTGGCACGCAAATGTTTTCGATGAGATTGCCGACGGGCTGGACAGGGCAGGCGTCCCTTGTAGGAAAATGTGGGAGGCTGCTGATAAGTATGTTCGGGGTAAGTATGGCAGAGGATTGCCATCGGGGTGCATTGTCGGGCATTATCCCGGCAGCGACGCGTTAGCCAATTTGCTGCAATTCTATGCTCTGGCAACGTGCCATTACATAGGCAACAAATAGATGTCCAAGTTTATGGTAACACTGGTTTTCCGTATTCTTCAAAACCGGTCCTGCGCGCATTCTTAAATCGCCGGGCAAAAGATATAACCATGAGGCTGGCCGAGATTGCGTCCGTTTGCATAATACTTGTTGCTGTTATCATTTCCACGTACTTCTATCCGCTGATGCCGGACAGGGTTCCGAGCCACTGGAACGCGGCAGGCGAAATTGACGGCTACCTGCCGAAATTCTGGGGGCTTTTCATTATGCCAGTGATTTCGGTCTTTATGCTCCTGCTATTCATAGCGATACCCAGGATAGACCCGCTGAAGGAGAACGTAAAGAAGTTCAGGAAGCACTTCGACGGGTTCATACTGCTTTTGATGGGCTTCCTGCTCTACCTTCAGCTGCTCGTGATAGCCGCGGGCCTTGGCTACGCGTTCAGCATGACAACCATGCTGCTGCCGGCCCTGGGCGTGCTTTTCTACTATGCGGGCATTCTGATAGAGAACGCCAAAAGGAACTGGTTCATCGGAATCAGGACGCCCTGGACGCTGAGCAGTGAAAAGGTATGGGACAGGACGCACAAGCGCGGAGGCAAATTGTTCAAGGTTGCGGGCATACTGGCCATCGCAGGCGTATTGCTCCAGCAATTGGCCTTCTGGATTTTCATTATCCCCATCGTTGTTTTCACTGCATACCTCGTCGTCTATTCCTACTTCGAGTACAGGAAAGAGACCGGGAAGAAGGCCGGCAGGAAAAAGTAAAATCTCAGAATCTGGCGTTTGCGGTTTTCCCGGGTCCGGGAGGGTTTTAAAATTGGAACCCCAATTGAAATCCATGGGAAATGAAGAGCTGGTTGAAGTTGTCAGGAATCACCCGGTTTTTTTATATTATAAAACGCCAAGGGATGAAAGGGTCCTTGAAGCCCTTGGCAAAGCGGACAGGGCCGAATTCTTGCCTGAATATATAAGAAATTTAGCATACCTGGACAGACCTTTGTCCATCGGACATCTTCAGACATGTTCGCAGCCCAGCGTGGTGGCATTCATGGCCGATGTGCTGGAATTGAGCAGTGGCATGAACGTTCTGGAAGTCGGGACCGGCTGCGGCTATCATGCAGCGGTTACGGCCCACCTCGTGGGAGATGGCAGACTGACAACCGTGGAAATCATACCCGAACTGGCGGAAATGGGCAGAAGAAACCTTGAAAATCATTTCGGCCCCATTGAGGGAAAAATCGATGTTATCGGGGGTGACGGCTCTGACGGGCATCCTCCAAATGCTCCATACCACAGAATCTACTATACGGCTGCTGCGGACATGAAAAAATTTCAGACGGGCGGGTTACTTGAGCAGCTGGTTGAAGATGACGGGATATTGATGTTTCCTGCGACAGACGCGAATTTTTATTTTTACAGGAAATTGAGAGGCGGGCTGATAAAAAACCAGTTTTTTGGCGTCGAATTCGTAGGTCTCACAGGAAAATACGAGTAGCGGAAAAAAGGCCGGTTTTCCAAGCTTGGTGAAGGTTTATAAAATTTACTTACTCATCTAATAGTATGGGTGTGGGTCCGATAAGAGCAAGCGCGTATCAAATAGACGTGACTGTAAAACAGGAAAAGGATATCAGCGACGAAGGAAGGACGTCGTATTTAATTTTAGGCTCTGACATACCGGATGCCCTTTCGATGGTGCGGTTTCAGGACTCGGATCTCGTTGAAATTTCTGTCAGAAAGGTCGGTGGCGATGTTTACGTGTCCCCTGGGGTTGCCGGATTAGTTGTCGGATTAATAAGAGAATAGGTTGCTGAATCTTAAGGCTTGGCTTTTCAGCCTAAGACCTATTTCCCTTTTCTCTTCTCAAGAAGCTTCCTTATCTTCACAAGCTCGCCGACGGCCCTCAGGTTCAGTGCGCCTCCGGTATCCCTGTCATAGGTCTCCACGGCCACCGCTTTGCCGCCGCGGACGAAGACCATTATCGTCTCCCTGAGCCCCTCGAAATCCCGTATGCCATCCAGCCTAATCTCCGCTGACCTAGAATTTGGCGCCGAGTAGCCTGCGGTCTGGATTTTCAGTGCCGCTATGCCGAACTTTCTTGACACAGGCCCCTGTATGATGTCCACGTTGGTTATCCTGTTGTAAGGGACTATGCCTGTCTGCCTGAACCAGACGCCTCTTCTCCATTCTATCTCAGTACCGTCAAGCTTGTAGATTATTGTATTGTAATACCTGGGTATCCAGTAAAGCACGAAAATAACAACTGCCGCTGCCACGGCTAGAACTATGGCGGATGCCCACAGCGGCGCAAAATAGAGCACGATGGAGCATACTGGAAGAGCAATGACAAGTAATACAGCCAGGAAGTAGGTGTAGTAAAGGCTCTTCAGCTGCACGGCCGGCCTGAAAGGCCCGCCGGTTTTAATGCCACTGGCCTTTTCCATAATAGTTCTATGCGTCTCGTATTTAATAGTTTTCCGCTTCCTTTTTCGGTTAAGAATTTAACCTTAACCGATAATGAGTAAGTATGCCGGGACGTGGTAAGTTTTTAATAATACCAGCAGTTTTACTGCTAGCCTTTTTCACTTGCGCCCATGCCCAGGAAATATACTACGCAGACGTCGACATGGACGTGGCCGGCGACGGCACGGTTTCCATATCAGGCGTAACCAACCATCCAATGCTTGCGGCCGGCTCCACGGCCGGGTACACTTCCAAAAAGGGCTCCTACTGGGTGCTTAACATAACCACGCCCGAAACATTCTCGAATTACCTGTACACCCTCCGCATGCCCCAGGGCAGCGTCATAAACTACGTGAAGACATCCGGCAGGGTGGCGATAAGGGAAGAAGGCAGCCGGATAATCATAGATGGCGTCGGCAGGGACGAGCCCCTGATGATTTTAATACAATACTCCATTAATCCGGCGGGTTCCATAAACTGGCTTATGTTTTTTACTTTGTTCGTAATCATAATTTCATCCCTTCTGGCGGCTTATCTTTATCTTAAAAGAATCAGGACTGCGACAAAAAAGAAAAAATATGAACCTGAAACGCTCACGGAAAGGCAGCTGATGATAGTCAGGTTTCTGGAGAAGTCCGGTGGCATGACCACCCAGAAAAACCTGGAAACCTCGATAAAAATACCAAAGTCTTCATTGTCAAGAAACATCGATTCGCTCGTAAACAGGGGTATACTGAAGAGGGAAAGGAAGGGTATGACCAACATCGTCCGCTTCGCGGATTAGACGGGCCTGTTCCGCCGTGTTCCGGCCTTTTCCGGCAAAGGATTATATCCTGTTCCATCCAACCCCATTTCAGAAAGCAGGCGAATCAGGAATGGAGGTGTAAATATGAAGTATTTGGCAATAGTGCTTGCGGCACTGGTGCTTATATCAGCGACAGCTTTTGTGAAGACGGTTTCAGCAACGGACGATGAGAATACGACCAAAGAGGTCAAGGCAATGGCATTCCCGTTCGGAGCCAAGATGAGGCTGCTTCAGCTTGAGAAATCCATCGGCAGGAACATACTGGTCGGACAGGAGATTGTAGACAACATAAAGGAAATCAACCAGTCCTACAACACCAGCCGGCTTGAGTCCCTGATTGAGGAACTTCGGGCGCTTAAGCATGAGGTCTCCGAGGTGGACCCGCAGGGAAACCTGACGGAAGCGGTCAAACAGTTCGTTGACCTGAAGAGCGACGCCAGGGAGATAACAAAGGAGTTCAGGGAGATTGTCGGGGAGGACTTCGACCGGGAAGAGATAGGGTCTTTCAGGCAGAAGATAGGTCATGACATAGCCGGGAATCTGACAGAGATAAACCACGAAACCAGGGATGCGGTCAGAGACTACAACGCACAGCTTTTCGAGGACATGCTGCACAACCTGGGCATGGACAACCAGGAGCTTGTGGATCAGGTCAGGAACGGCAGCGCTACCGGATGGCTCATCAGACAGGAGCTCCGGGAAATGCTGCAGCAGATGAACGAGACGCAGCGTGCGGAGGCCCTTATGAAGATGGACAGGTACTTCTCCAGGGGCTACGTCAAGGCGATTTCAGACATAGACAAGGCGAAGGTTAACCAGGAGTTCAGGAAGGTCGAAAGGCTTGAGCAGAGGCTGGAGAAGATGCAGAACAAGACGGAGATGGTACACCAGAGGCTGCACCGCGAGCTGGAGAGGCTGGGATATAACCAGTCGTACCGCGGCTACAATGGCAACGGCCATGACAATGGGAGTGAAGACTGATGGACAGGAAGCTGGCCGGTCTTGCACTTTCGGTCCTGCTGGTGGCTGCCTTCGTCGGCGGCTACATCGGCTACACGGAAATGCAGAAGGCCAACGGAACTGGTCCGGGCCTGGCGCTCCAGGAGCAGGAGAACAGCGTGCTCAGCGATGTCCAGTCGGGCATAATAAATGAAACAGAAACCATTGAGATAGGGGAAATGATTTGATTTAATCCCCTTCTTTTTCTATTTTTCAGTTTCAGCTTCGCGGCATCTGCGGCAGAGCGATAAAAAATATAACCACGCTAAACAAATATAATTGTAATGGCAAAGAAAGGGAAGAAGGCTGCCAGGGACAGAAAAACCATAAAAATCGAGATACCTGTTCCCCATATGCCCCATCCTGATACCAGGAAGGCCAAAAAATTTCTGAAAGAGCATATTCCGACCTCCGAAGACATATCAAAGGTCGGGAAGGAGGTCAGGGAGCATGTGCCCAAGTCCGTGAGCTCCAGAAAAGTGAAGAAGTTTGTGCGGGACTATGACAAATACCTGGCCGCGGCCGTCATCGTTGTCGTGGCCATAGCTGCCGTTTCTCTTTACCTCGTGTACTACCAGCCGGGGGGATTTGAAATGCCGGGCATCGCAGGCCCAAGGACTGTTCAGGTCACCGTGCCTGCCAACATATCCTTAACGGACTTCATCGCCAACTATCTCGCATACGCTGACAGGGAAACGACCCTCACGGGCCACCTGCAGCTCAGGGTCGAGCAGGCAAGCCCCACAGGCACCATGACGGTACACGTATACTACATTGTGGATGATTTCGGGAACCAGATACACCTGACCGCCATACTGGAAGGCCAGAAGGCCTACTTCATCAGGGAACAGGTCACGGAGGGCGTGTACAACGTCACAGGAAAGGTGAGAGCAAAGTACGGCGGGTTCGACTTCGAGATTAAGGACATAGTTCCTGTGCCAACGCCGATGACCGTCGTTGAGAGGCAGGTCTAGCCTCTTTTATTTCTTTGCTGGCAATAAAAAACATGGAGCAGTCCCCGTACCTGAAGGTAAAGAATCTGGCTTTTCCGCTGCAATATAAAGGAGGGGTCGGCAAGACTGTTGTGGTCGCTGATGCTGCCCTTTGCTGCGGCGAGAACAACTACCGGGTCGCAGCGATGGACTTCGATCCACAGGAGTCGCTGCGCTGGACTCTGGACCCGAAGCCGAACCCCGTGCTGGGCCTGAAGGGGGAAAGAGCAGGGGCTTATGAAAGGGAGATGCAAAGAAGGTATGAGCACTGGCACAAAATTCTTGTTGAGAGCTATTCGATCAGCGATCTGGCAAAGGACCAGGCCACAGCGGAGATAGTCATCCGCAGGATGTGGTCCGGCCAGTCAGACGTTTTTTTCCATGATTATCCACCTCTGCAACAGGACAGGATCGTTGCCAACATCGTGCCGCTCCAGATGGTCTTTGAGGGGGGCAACGTCTTCCCGCTGCTGGTTACGGAGCCCACGAGAACGCAGATAAGGGTCGTAACGGATTTGTACAAATGGTACAGGGATGCTGTAGCCGGCAGGTTCGCCAGTATCAAGCCCATCATCGTCCTCAACAAGACCGACTTCAAGACGCAGGACAGGGCGGAGTGGCTTTACGGGATGGACCTCGGCGAGGACTTTGCCGTCGTCTGCCTGCCATATCTTCAGAGGGAGGGTATGGATACGGAGCACTACTCCGTCAGGCTGGATAGTGACTTTGAAGTAAAAGCCAATTCTGCTGAAAGGCTGGAGGAAGACGCGCCCACTGTCATCGGCGATGTTGGGCTGGATGAGACCCCGGCCGGGCACGAAGTTCCGGGGATTTCACAGGCGCTCGGGGCTGCCCGAGAGTACAGAATGAATGTATACATCGGCGAGTACTGGCCAGGGATAAGGAGCATCACCCAGATAATAAGCGGTGTGGCAGGCCTGCTGCCAAAGATAGAGGAGGGTGAAAGAAAGCCCGGGGGCGGGAGAGTGGTCGAGTTGCATGAAGATGGCTCTATTGATGATATTCAGGGGATGTTCGGGGGCGGAAATAGATAACTATTCTGATGAAAAACCGTTTTTATTGGAGCGTTCCACAATATTATAGTATGAGAGCGCAGGTAGCCTTCGAGTACATGCTTATAGTTATTCTGGCACTGGCATTTCTCATACCTTTGTGGACATACGTAACAAAGGTTGAGGCCGAGGCCAGCGGTGAGCTCACGCTTGCCTATGCAAAGAGCTCTGTGGAAAGGCTGGCATCAACCGCAGACCTCATATACTCGCAGGGGCCTCCGGCGAAGGTGAAGGTAAGCATATACATACCCGATGCCGTTGCAGGGTACAACATCACCAACTATACTATAAATATCAAGGTTCTCTACATGGGAACGGTCTCTGACGTATTCGCCGTATCCAGGGCGAGGCTGAACGGCACGCTGCCTACAACCAGGGGCTCCTACTGGATGGAGGTTCAGGCAGTGGAGGGTGAGGACTATGACGTCTACATCAGGCAGGTTTAGTGGCCAGTCAGCCTTCGAGTTCATGTTCATTTTCGGCATCTTCCTGGCTGCGCTGATAGTAGGGACATGGATAAGCTTTTCCAAGATCACTGAGATAGACCGGTACCAGAAGCAGATGGAAGTGGACTACGTGCTCACTTCGGTTACTGAAAAAATAAACACCGTCTGGCTGGAAGGCATGGGCTTCAGCACGAACGTCACCCTTCCGGAGAAAATCTCGGACGCTGGCTACACCATTAGCCATGACCAGAACTACATTTTCATCAGCACTGGCGGCTATGAATACACAAAAACTATAGCGACTAATAACCTGACGGGCAATTTCACGGCCGGCGCTGTCATCAGGCTGGAGAACATGGGAGACTACATAAACGTGACAGTGGCCGGTTAATATAAAAACTCCTGCAAATTATTCTTATGAAATTCATAGTCAGGACCAAGGACGGCTATGGCCGGGATATCAGGAAGGGTGTCATTGAAATCCTGAAAAAGAACCGGGCTGATTATACTGAGAAGCTGGAACCCGGATGCGATTTCGCCATAGTCATAGGCGGCGACGGAACTCTGCTGAGGGACCAGCCTGAACTTGACTGCCCTGTACTCGGAATAAACCCCGGCAAAAGCGTCGGCTACTACATGACTGCAGGAAGGGTGGATTATGAAAAGAAAGTATCGAAACTAATTAGTGGCAAGAAAGGGAGGGATTACTACATCTACAATCTTATGAGACTTGGGGCTGAGGTCAATGGCAAAAAAATGGCTCCGGCGCTGAACGACGTTCTGGTAAGCCCGGTCTACGTGAGAAGGATTCTGGAGAGCAGCCTGTCTATAGGCGGCAGAAAGACCATGGAGATGAACTCGGGGATAATAGTATATACGCCAACTGGCAGCAACGCCTTCGCCCATTCCGCTGGGGCAAAGAAGCTGGGATATGACAGCAAAAAAATCGGCGTTGCTGCGATTGCACCATACTCCGGCATTCTGAAAAAGCAGGAGATGCTGCTGGAAGATGGCCCTGTTAAAGTCCGCTGTCTTAGCGACACCGGCGAGGTCAGCATCGACGGAAGCGAGTCGCGCATCAGTGAGCTGAAGAAGGGCGACGTGGTCACGGTCCGGAAGAGTGCTAAGCCGCTGCAGCTGGTCGGGTTCAGGGAGCGCTTCAGGTGATTTTCATGAAGTTTTCAGATGTCTCAAAGGTCTTTCTTGTAACAGTCGCCTGCATCCTGGCGCTTTCCCTGATATCCAGATACGCTCTCGGTACCCAGATGGACGTGCTGTCGCAGAACGGGCCCGTCCTGATGTTCGCGGCCTACATAGTCACTAAAAACGTGGCCAGAAAATCAAAGATGTGCCGCAGCCCCTTCTACTGGTCACTGGCGATAATCGCCGTGACGGCTGCTGCTCTGGTTGTTAACGCGATTTAAGGAGCCACTTCGCGAACTTCTCCAGGGCCTTCCTACGCTGCGATATCCTGTTCTTTTCCTTCTGCCCCATTTCGGCATAGGTTTTATCGTAGCCGGATGGTATGAATATGCTGTCCCAGTGGAATCCCCTGCTCTCAGAGACGTGGTCGCTTATTTTTCCTTTGACAACACCTTTGAATGTCGAGACCTTTCCCTTACTATCAGCAAAAGCGACAACGGTCACAGCTTCTGCTGTCCTGTCCTTGTTATTCAGAAAATCAACAATGCCCCCGGGGCCTATGGAGTCGAAGAAGTGCTTTATCATGGTCCCGGGATATCCATGCATGCTCTTTATGTAAAGACCCGTATCCTCCACGAAAAGGGGCTTCTTAATCACTCTGAAAGCATCCTCAGCTTTTTTAACGGCCACACTTTGAGCGCTGGGGTCCTGCATTTCATCTATCTTTAGCTTTTTGTTTTGAACCATTATGCCGAATCCTGCGAGAATCTCCCTGGCCTCCGAAGCCTTCATCCTGTTGCCCGTTATAAAGTATACACTGTTCATATTTCGCCCGTCTCCCAGACAAATTCAAAGTCCGGCTCCTTGGGGTTTTTCTTTTCCATGTACCTCCAGTAGGACATGATCATCAGGCCGAAGATTATGCCGCCAAGATGGCCGAAGTTTGCTATACCGGGCTCGAGGCCGAATAAACCTGAGAAGAACTCAAAGAAAGCAAAGCCCACCACCATCAGGGCGGCGGGCACGGGTATTCCGGGGAATATGATTATCCAGTTCTTCGGGAACCTGAATGCGTAGGCTGTAAGGACCGCGAAAACCGCGCCGCTGGCGCCAAGCATAGGTATGTCGGATATGCCCGTGAGCATGATGTGGAACAGCCCGGACCCAAGGCCGGATATGACGTAGAGCGTCAGGTACTTCTTCCATCCGAGCACGTTCTCCATCACGCCGCCGAAGATGAACAGCGCCAGCATGTTGAACCCCACGTGGGAGATGGTCGCATGGGCGAACATGTAGGTGAAGAACTGCCAGTACATGCCGCCTATGGCAAGGGTGGGCGTCAGTTCTATGACTTCCGTCAGCCACGGTATAGCAACCTGCATGAAGAATATGGCGAAGTTCAGAACCACCAGGGAAACCGTCAGTCTCATGTAAGCACCAGCACAGATAACTTTTATGAAATTCTTAATAAAATTCGACCCGCGGGTTAAAAACCTTTCAGGGGGTTTCAGCCTTTATTAGTGAAAAAAATCATAATTTATATTGATGCAGACCTTAAACAGTTCGCTCTCAAAGGGCCTAGTGGCAATATTCTTTGTGACCTTTTTCATAGTCTTCCTGCTGTTCACCAAGGTAGAGCCGCATTTCATCTGCAAGGATTCGCCGGGCTCGCTGATTCCTTCATGCACACTCTCCCAGATAGGGGGCGACTTCATAATTTACCTTATAATAGTCGGCATGCTTTTCCTTTTCGATATGATACTGGTCTACTACCTGCTCTGGGACCTGATGACGTGAGAAATACCTGCTAATTTGTCGTATGGAATTATATCTGCCTTATTTCGTATCCGCTCTGCTCCCAGGAGTTTATGAACCGGTTCAGCCTGTCTATGGGTACCACAGGCACACCGCTGTGGATAAGTATATCCTCCTGCATGAGCGTGACTATAAGCGGTATTATGCCTTTTCCATACTCCTGGCAGATTAGCGAGCACCTTTCTATGTGCATTTCGACCGCGCGCCTGAGCTGGGAGGATTTGTACCTGCCGCCAGTCCACCTCTTGCAGTCCACGGCGAATACGTACCTGTGGCCTTCTGCCAGAACATCATACTGCCTTTTGATGCCGTCCTTAATCCTTACAGTCCCCGCAGAAACATCAAAACCATTCTGCTCGAAAACCCAGGCTGTCAGCTTTTCAAACCACTGCCACTTCAGCTTACGACCAAGGCCCTGAATGTCCTGCATATTCTCCGGAAGTTCCATACATTTAAGTACTCAGCCGAATTATTTAACAGATAAAATACGGAGGCTTACTTATGGCTCAAAATGCGGACCTTATCAAAAGGATTGTCGCAGTCATCATCGACACTCTGATTCTGTGGGTAATCGCAATTGTCCTTGCAATCCCGCTTGGCCTTTCAGCAGCTGCCTTTTCCATGGCCTACCCCATGACTATTGGAAACATGTGGGCTGGGGCCATGATTTCGTTCGTGCTTCTGATTCTGGTGCTAGGGATAGTATACTTCACCTATCTTGAGGGAACCAGCGGTCAGACCGTTGGCAAGATGATAACCAGCATAAAGGTGGTCAGGGAAAACGGGAAGAAGCCCGTAATCGGCGATGCGTTCATAAGGACTATTCTGAGGGTAATCGACTTCCTGCCTTTCGCCTACATACTGGGGCTTATCCTCATTCTTGGGTCTGACAAAAGGCAGAGACTCGGTGACATGGCTGTAAAGACCATTGTGGTGAATGCTTGATTGTTGCATTCACCAGTTTCTTATTTTTAATTCGGATTTCATCAAGGCCGGGCAGAATATATTTTTACACGAGGTAAAGAATTATCTGTCTTGTTTTAACAAATGTTAAACATGGGATAGATTTATATATCAAAATTGTCAAAAAGTATAATTTGAGTTTTTTCAGGATATACCATTGGTGTTTGAAAAATGAACCTCAGAAAGCCTAACGCGAACGAGGCCACGGAGACCTTTAACCGCTCAAGAAGCGTTGTTCCCATGTCAGGCATCTGCACCAGGTGCATGGACGGATGCACGGGCGGCTGCGAGGCCTGGCTTGCGTCATTCAGGGGCAGGGAGGTCCTTTATCCGACGCCATTTGGCGGAATAACAACAGGCGCTGACAAGAACTATCCGGTGGATTATTCTCACCTGAACATACAGGGCTATGCATTGGGTGCGAAGGGGCTGCCTGCGGGCATAAAGGCCGGCCCGGATACCACCATCTTCAGCGATGTTGATACGACTACTGAATATGGCTGGGGCAAAAAGGTCAGGCTGACGATGCCCATCTTCACCGGCGCTCTTGGCTCGACCGAGATAGCCAGGAGGAACTGGGAGCACTTCGCGGTCGGCGCAGCGATTTCCGGAATAACAGTAGTCTGCGGTGAGAACGTATGCGGGGTTGACCCCGGCCTGAAGCTCGACGGAAAGGGCAAGATAAAGCTGAGCCCGGAAATGGACCGCAGGATAGCAGCCTACAGGCAGTTCCAGGGGAAGAACGGTGAGATGCTGGTCCAGATGAACGTGGAGGACACGAGGATAGGCGTGGCTGAATACATAGCCTCCAAGCATAACATGGAGACCATAGAGCTGAAGTGGGGTCAGGGCGCGAAGTGCATAGGAGGCGAGATTAAGGTCAATTCGCTTGAGAAGGCGCTGGAGCTCAAGAAGAGGGGATTTATTGTTTTGCCGGATCCGGAGCTGCCGGATGTGCAGCGCGCCTTCAGGAACGGCTCCATAAGGGAATTCGAGAGGCATTCAAGGCTCGGATTCGTCAGCAGGGAATCATTCTTAAAGGAGACTGACAGGCTGCGCAGCCTGGGCTTCAAGAGGATAACGCTCAAGACCGGGGCATATTCAGCCGTCGAACTGGCAATGGCGCTTCGATACGGATCAGAGGCCAGGATTGACCTGCTGACCATAGACGGCGCTCCTGGCGGAACGGGCATGAGCCCCTGGCCGATGATGAACGAGTGGGGCATACCCACGTTCTACCTGCAGTCCATGGCACATGCATTCTCCGAGAAGATGACGAAGAAGGGGAGAAGGGTCCCGGACCTGGCCATAGGCGGTGGCTTCTCCACCGAAGACGGTGTGTTCAAGGCCATAGCCATGGGCAGCCCGCATGTGAAGGCTGTCTGCATGGGGAGGGCGCTGATGATACCGGGTATGGTAGGCAAGAACATAGACAACTGGATAAAGACGAAGAAGCTACCGTCCACTGTTTCCAAGTACGGCAGGAAGCCGGAGGAGATATTCGTCTGCTACGAGGAACTTAAGGAGAAGTTGGGCGGCGACATCAGGAATATGCCAATGGGCGCGGTAGGCATTTACACATTCTGCCAGAAGCTGAGGACAGGCCTGCAGCAGCTTATGGCAGGCAGCAGGAATTTCAGGTTATCTGCGATTTCAAGAAAGGATATCATGGCCCTGACAGAGGAGGCCTCGAAGATTTCCGGCATCCCATATGTCATGGACGCCTACAAAGAAGAGGCCGAGAAAATACTGACGGACTGATTCTCTCAACTGCTCCGGGCTTTCAGGCCGGAGGGTGTACAGAGTAACCGACGGGATTTTTTATTTCATCGCTAAAATTATTAAGGATGAAATATCAGGAGATTATCAAAAGGCTGGAATCATCGGGAAGCACCAAAGCAGTCGAAGGGATGAAGAGATTCGGAATCACGCCCAGAAAGGCCGGGGTCTCAATGCCCGTCCTGAGGGTCATGGCTAAGAAAATAGGCACAGACCACGGGCTTGCCGGAAGGCTCTGGGAAAAGGAAACGAGGATTCTCGCATCGATGATTGAGGACCCGGCGCTCACAACAGGAAAGCGGATGGATTCCTGGGCAGCGGAGTTTGACTACTGGGAGATATGCGACCAGTGCTGCATGAACCTGTTCTGGAAAACGCCACATGCGTGGAAGAAGGCTGCTGAATGGTCATCGAGCAAAGGGGAGTTCGTCAAGAGGGCCGGATTCGCCCTCATGGCAGTGCTGGCATGGAAGGACAGGACGGCCAATGACCGGGATTTCGAAAGGCTCCTGAAATTCGTAAAAAGGAATCTGCGGACGAGCGTAAAAATGTCATGAAAGCCGTCAACTGGGCCCTGCGGCAGACAGGAAAAAGGAATGCCAGCCTGAACAGGCTTGCCATAAAAGCTGCAGAGGAAATCCGGAAGAAGGACTCTAAGGCTGCCAGATGGATTGCTGCGGACGCGCTCAGGGAGCTGAAGAGCGAGGCTGTCCGGAAGAGGGTGCATAAATGTGAGTGAAATTTTTATGTCAGTTTCCGATACAATCTAACATGTCGTATTTTCAAAGAGTCTTTGAAATAGTCGGCCTGATTCTGATTTGCGAAGCGATAATCCTTAACCTGTATGTAATTGAGCAGCTTGACCCCGGAAATCTGATAAAGGTCATCGAATTTGACCTCGCGTTGGTGTTTGTCGGAATTGTCTTCGTATTCATTCTTCCCGGAAAGCCCATTTATAAAATTTTATCAAAGAGGGTATCCATATTATGGCATAGGAAGCTGCTGATTTTTCTGTTCATTCTAATCGCGGGATCTTTTCTTAGGTTCTACAGCATCGGGGCGGAAAGCCTCTGGACTGATGAAGCTTACACAAAGGACGATATTGGAATAATAAGGGACGATATTAACAAATGGTGGGAACCTCATCCCCCACTGTATTTTTTCGCTATATCTGTCTGGGCATATTTCTTTGGAACAACTGAAACTGCACTGAGGTCCTTGTCTGCAATCTTCGGTATACTTGCAATACCTATGATTTTTGTCCTCGCTAGGCGAATGTTTGATGATAGGACGGCCGTTTTTAGTGCATTAATACTCTCACTTTCAGCGTTCAGCGTATGGTATTCGCAGGAAGCGAGAATGTACAGTCTGTTGCAACTGATAATAATGATTTCTACTTATTTTTTCATAAGGCTGAAAGAGAATGATAGAAAGGTATGGGCCCTTTATGTTATTTCCACTTCGGCGATGATATATACCCACTACTTCGGATTTCTGATTCTGATTGTTCAGAATCTGTTCGTCCTCTTCAAAAGGAGTGAAGTTGTCAGGTTAAAAAAATGGCTGATCTTGCAGGCCGCGATTTTTATAACTTTTCTCCCATGGATAAACTATCTGACTTTTAGTGCCGCCACAAGGTCAAGTATAATCTGGATTGGGACACCGGATATCATATCACTAAAGCAGACCATCACATCTTTAGGGTTCATGTTTGACGACTGGTTTTCTGGGAATTTCTTACCGTTCGCAGGAGCTGACTATGTCGCTACTGCCCTGATAATCGCCCTTGCTTTACTGGGCTTCGTACGTATCAGAAATGGAAGAGTAAAATCTGGTATTTATTCGCAGAAAAAGGAAACCACCCTGCTTTTGTTTTTATGGCTACTTTTTCCCGTGATATTTATATACATCTTTTCTTTGGTGGTTTATCCGTTATTCATTACAAGATACTTTATTATCGTCTCCGGGGCGCTTTTTATACTCATGGCCGGGGGATTGGCCGGCATCGGGGATTCCAGGCTGGCGGCCGCCTTGCTGATAGCCTTGATATCTCTAAACCTACTATCGGTAAACCACTCTTTTAATACCCTTACCAAGGAGGACTGGAGGGGCGTTGCGGATTTTTTGAGTAGGAATGCGGAAAGCGAGGAATTGGTCTATGTATATCCTTTTGATTATTATTGTGCACCTTTAAAATACTACAATAAAGAAGCCAATTTTGAGAAATTATACGAACCAAATCTTTCAGCCGTCAATGCAACCTCTTTCTGGCTTGTTCAAATATATAATGACGAGGCGCTCAAACTCATCGGGGAACTGGAAAAGGAAAGAGTTATTATTAAAAAGGATTTTACGGGAGGTCTGCAAGTCTATAAAATAAGCAGAGTTCGAGCCAGTTGAGCATGTATCCATATTAAGTGGGAGATTTTATTAATAATATTACCCTAATCGGAGATGGTTTGATGCTCAAGGAGTTAATGATTTCGCTGAGACCCCGCCAGTGGTACAAGAATCTTGTATTGTTCGCCGGTGTTGTCTTTTCTTTGAATCTCCTGAACTTCAACACGATGCTTTATGTGATTATTGCCTTCGTTATTTTTGTCCTTTTATCCGGAAGTGTGTACATCATAAACGACATAATCGACAAGGAGGTGGATGAAAAGCACCCCATAAAGTCGAAAAGGCCTGTTGCGTCAGGCCTGCTCAAAACTTCCCATGCCGGTTTATTCGCGATTGTGCTGATGTCCGCTGCAATTTTCGCGAGTTTTTTCATAAATGCCAATTTTCTTATAATTTCGCTGATTTATGTCATATTGACGCTGTCATATTCGCTTTTTCTGAAGAAAGTCTACATCATCGATATCACTTCGGTTTCGATGGGTTTTATTCTGAGGGCTGTTGCCGGGTGCCTTGCCATAAGTGTATCAATATCGCCATGGATTATAATCTGCACATTTCTGCTAGCAGTATTTCTGGCCGCCGGAAAGAGAAGGCACGAATACACAATCCTGGGGATAAATTTGAAAAGCCACAGGGAAATTTTTGAAAGATATTCAGCAAAAACACTAGAAAGACTGATGAAAATAACCGCGTTTTCTTTAACCGTTGTATACACGTTGTACGCTTTCTTGTCCGGACACTTTTATATGGTGCTAACGGTTCCTATCATTTTACCCTTCTTTAAGCGATATTTTTCACTGGTTCGTTCAAGTGGTTTTGGAACAGATGATGTAAACATTCTTAAGGATAGATGGTTGCTTGCAAGCATTGTTTCATGGTTCATTCTGGTTGTTTTAGTTCTTTACTTTATTCCCGGTGGTTAATTTGAACAGGATAAAAAATATATTGAATCTGTCAGAAGAAAACAAAGATATACTGGTTTTCATATCTCTTTTTGTTTTAATGCTTGCGGTTTATGTAAATTTATTGGGAACTTCTGCTTTCTATAGTGACTCATCTGAACTTGTCGTGAAATCTTATACCCTCGGAATTCCTCACGAGCCCGGATACCCGATTTATACGTGGATGGCTCATCTTTTCACTATGCTGCCGATTGGAAATGTCGCATACAGGGTTAACCTCATGTCGGCATTTTTTGGTGCCTTAAGCGTTTCCTTGATTTATCTCATTGTCCTTAACATTGTAAGAATAGTTTATAAGAAAAAATTCCATCCTTATGCTTCCAGTTTCATCTCTGTTACGGCTGCTCTTTCACTCGCCTTTTCAAGAACTTTCTGGTCCCAGGCTGAAATTGCTGAGGTGTATACTTTTAACGCATTTTTTGTCTGTATAATGATTTTGTTATTGTTGAAATGGGCCGAAACCCGCAATATAAAACTGCTCTATATGTTTTCACTGTTTTATGGCCTTAGTCTGGGTGCGCATATTTCGAACATACTTTTTGCACCGGCATTTTTGGCATTCATCGTATTGACGGACAAGAAGATATTTTTTATCAGGAGAAATATGGCCGTTGTGGGTTTGGTTTTTTTATTGGGTGCATCTCAGTATTTATATTTATTCTCAGGTCCGGATTCCAAAATACTTGGTATAAATTCCATAGAAAAATGGATTGGATATGTCAGTGGTTTTGATCAGTTTCAAAGCTATTATTTTGCCTTTAATGTGTTTGAAAACCCCCAGAGAATTGCGGTATATACTGACCTTTTAAAAATCAATTTCTTTATTCTCGGACTGGGCATTGGAATTATTGGGATGTGGGAATTATTTAAAAGAAATTTCCGGATATTTGCTCTTTTGTTCCTAATGTTTTCATTCAACATCTGGTTTTTCATTCAAACCAGCTTTTGGGATATAAATGTAATGCTTATCCCATCATTCGTAATATTTTCGATTTTTCTTGGATTTGGAGCTAACGTGATTGTAATATTCATGGAAAAATCTTTGTGTCATATAAAGGCTTCAGTTGCAAAAAAATACAAAGATTATCTCCGTGTTTTTAAAAAGGCCGTAATCATAACATTGATAATTACATTTATGATTATACCATTAATGTCTTATTTTTTGAACTACAGTGAAGCTGAGAGATTAAAATCCACTGATTATGGAAATTTTGTCTCGAAAGCCTTGGATGAAATACCGGAAAATTCTGTAATTATTACAGATTGGGCTTATTTCTATGTCTACAAATATTATCAAATTGTAGAAAAGCTAAACCAACATGTAGATATAGAATATACAGAAAGTGAGGGTCTTATGAAAGCACTAAGCGAAAATATTTATAATAGGCGTGTATTCGTACATCCGTATTATATGGATACGGGGAGTTCTTTTGAGAAATACGATGCGGTGCCGTTTATAGTTTTTCCTGACGGAACTACATTATATGAGATGAAAGAGAAAGAATGATCCATTTGCATAAAATTATTCTACCGTTTATAGCCTATTTTAGATAATATGACTATTATCGGCGATAGATTTAACAATTGGCGATGTGAATATTTCTTATGGTAAATGAGGAGCCTCTGCTGGTGACTGGCGTACCCGGCTGGCTTGGCAGCAGGCTGGCCGCCACTCTGGTCGGAAAAAATAGAAATGTCCGCTGTCTTGTAATGATGGGCTCGAATACAAGGCTGCTTGAGATAGCAGGTACTGAAATAGTTGAGGGGGACATACTTGATAAAAAATCACTGGAGCTGGCGGTAAAGGATGTTAGAACTGTCTTCCACTGTGCAGGAGTGATCCATCCAAAAAGGCCAAAGGACTTCTACAGGATAAACAGAGACGGCACAGAAAATATGCTGGAGGCGTGTACAGCGGCCGGGGTAGATACGTTCATTTATGTCAGCAGCAATTCTGCGCAGGGCTATAACAGGAAAAGAAATATTCTCATGACAGAAGATGGTCCTGAAAATCCATACACAGACTATGGAAAGGGCAAACTCCAGGCTGAGCGTCTGGTCAGGAAGTTTCATATTTCAGGAAAAATACGGACGACCATAGTCAGGCCATGCTGGTTTTACGGACCCAGGCCTCCGGAAAGGATGATAAAACTTATAAGGATGATAAGGGATGGGAGGCCTCTGTTTTTTGGCGATGGTCATAATCTGAGGAGCATGACCTACATAGACAACCTTGTTGATGCCCTTTTACTTATTGAGAATAACCCAAAATCGGACGGGCAGACATACTGGATCGCCGATGAGCGTCCGTACGAGACGATTGAGATATACAGAACAATAGCGGATTATTTCGGTGTCAGGCTGAGGCCCAGGTACATTCCCGGTTTCATATCGAGGGTAATGGAAAAAGCTGACATCGTGCTTGGGAATTTTGGCATTTACGAGATTAATATCCATGTCGCTGGCGAAATGGCAAGGAACATTGCATGCAGCATTGAGAAGGCCAAAAGAGAGCTTGGATACATGCCAAGATTCGAGATAAAGGAAGGTATGAAAAGGACCATACAGTGGTGCCAGGAGATGGGCCTCTTATGAATTGTTTCTGTTGAGGTTGTTATATGAGGAATGTTAAGCTTGTGACAGGTGGTTCTGGTTTTTTGGGGATGCATATGGCAAGAGCCCTCATTGACAGGGGCGACAGGGTCAGGATTCTTGACGTAGAAGAACCTGAGAAAGGCATAATGGAAAGGACAGAATTCATAAAATCCGATATAAGGGATTTTGACGCTGTTATAAGGGCCTGCAAAGGCGTCGATGCCGTATATCATGCGGCGTCAGTTGTCCCGATATCCAAGGCCGGCAAGGAGTTCTATGAGATAAATGCGGGCGGAACCAGGAATTTGCTCGAAGCCGCGCTGCAAAACAAGGTCTCGAAGGTTATCCATATTTCCAGCAGCTCTGTTTATGGCGACCCAAAAAAAGGTGAGGTCATTGATGAGGATTTCAGGATAAGTCCAGTGGGTAAATATGGAAAGTCAAAATGGGAGGCGGAAAAGCTCTGCTTTGAGTACATGAAAAAGGGACTTACGATAACGATAATAAGGCCGAGAACTGTATTGGGCCCAGGAAGACTCGGTATCTTTTCCGTACTTTTTGACTGGGTAAGAAGAGGCAGGAAGATATATATAATCGGGAATGGGGATAATATTTTTTCATTTGTCAGCGCGAGGGACTTGGTGGACGCTTGTATAAAAGCTGAGGAAAGATGTGGGAATCATATATTCAACATAGGCAACGAAGACCGCACAGTCATCAGAGATGATCTGGAATTCCTGATAAAGCACGCTAATTCTGATTCAAGAATTTTTCCATTAAATGCAAAAGCTTCAAAATTTATCCTGAAATTATTAGATAAGACTGGGATTTCTCCAGTTACTGAATTCCACTATACGGCAGCAGACAAGGAGTATGTATTTGATGTTTCCAGGGCAAAGAAAATGCTCGGATGGGAGCCCAGAGACAGCAACAGGAAAATGTTAATGGATACATATGACTGGTATCTGCATAACCGCAGAAATCTCAGAGAGGGCAAAAAGCATAGATTCTTGCAGAACCAAGGTATTCTAAAATTGCTGGGACTTTTTTCATAGAAAAAGTCAGTCGTTTATTACTTCGCTATCACAGTTCTGTAATAGTTGCAGATGCCCCTAAGCCCGCAGACGGAGCAGCGGGGATTCCTCGGCATGCAGACCTTCTGACCAAAGCTGACCATAAGATGATTAATCACCTTCCAGTACTTTCTGGGGACTGCCTTCTTGAGCGCATGCTCTGTTTTTTCAGGCGTCTTGGTCCTGACCAGCCCCAGCCTGTTGGAAATCCTGTGGACATGGGTATCTACCGGAAGTTCGTCATTGTCAAACCCGTAGACAATTACGCAGCCTGCAGTCTTGGGCCCGACTCCATCCAGGCTCATGAGCTTCTCCCTGTCATTCGGAACTTTACCGCCGAATATATCAATCAGCTGCCTGCTGATTCTTTTAATTCTCCTAGCCTTAACCTTGTAGAATCCGCTGGATTTTATCAGCCCTTCAAGCTCAGCGACAGGGGCGCTGGCGATGGCCTGGGGGGTTCTGTACTTTGAGAACAGCCTTCCGGCCGCCTTCTCAGTATTCTGGTCCTTCGTCCTCTGGGACAGCACCGTCGCGATAAGCACGTGGAACGGGTCTTCGTTACCGACCACCGGCCCCGAATCAACGTGCTTACGCATCTCACGGATTATACTCTGAATATCCATGCCATTAGTTTATTTTCTCTTTAAATATACGGTGACGTCCGACAGCATCTCGTAGGGTTTTGCGTAAACCCTGTCCCGCATGCCGTCGTAGAAGAAACATGCTCCTCCGCCGTCGCCTGAAACCGCGGCCGTGCAGCCCATATCATCCATCTCTTTGGCCGCCTTGCACCGGGTTTGGCTCCGCCCCTGCCTCTGGTCTCAAGGTGGGGCAAAAGTCCGACCATGCCGCCCCTCCTGTACTCGCTGTTAAGGTTATCGAACCTGCACAGCGACAGTATTCCTGAATCGTACATGACGCTGGAGCCTATATCATAGCTTTCCGGCGAAACGTCCCTGGCGTTTATCACAACTTTGCCTACCGGACAAAGCCTGCCCCTGTGCCAGGTGGAGTAGCCGCCAGTCGTTATGGCATCGATGTCATAGCGTCTGCCGAATCTTCTTTGGGCCTCATGTATGAAATGCCTGTAGCTGTTTCCTCTGACTGAGACTATTCCGGTAACCACTGTTTTCCCGGGCCTGAATTCGTATAAGTGCTCACGACTGCCAGAGGCATAAGAAGCCAGCGCGCCTGCCGGGTCAAGTGCGACCATTCCCGCAGCAATCAGAAAATCCCTTCTTGACAATTTCATATATTCTATTGTCAGGAAAATTATAAAAATTGCTAAAGGAAAAACTATTCTCTTTCTGGGGGTTCAACTCCGAAAACCCCGGGTATCAGGTCAGTTCCAACCCAGGGAAATCTTCTCAATAATTCCGGGTTAAATTTATATTCTACAGTTCCGTCAAAATAACCAGAAGATGGGGCGCATGGTAAACTACCTGCAACTTCTCTCCATTCAGGTCTTAAACGAGCTTCATGAAGTTTTCTGCTCGTTTCTCCGATGTATCTTGGCATTGCTTCTTTATTATCGGGATCATTCGGTTTTGCCTCGATTATAAGTGTACCGCCTGCGCCATAGCTGGCTGATAACGTAATTCCGAAATCCAGCGGCCTCATCAGCCACTTCCCGCCGCCATAGTGCTGGAACGCTCCCCTGAACTCAGCCAGGGATTCTGCAAGAGCACCTGGGTCGCCGGGCTTGCCTGCCTTGAGCGCACCTTCAAGCGGGGATGACATTCCCAGAAGAGGGTAGAATCCGCGCTTCAGGATTTGTTCCTGATATTGCGGGCCTGTTTCTCTGTCCACCTTGCCGGTGGGCATTATGGCTCTGCCCTTGTGCCTTTCTCTGGCATAGGGAGCGAGGAAATCGCCAAGTCCTTTAGGCCCCAAAGCATAGGCGGGGAATATTTTGATGGCGTCCGGCTCGAGCCCGTCGCTCCTCTCAAGGTAGTAGCTGAAGTTGCCCGGGAATGCCGCCGGTGCGCACCAGACATTGGCTCCCCTCGCAATCCTGACAAAATCTATGGCTTCTTTATAACTGCCAGAACCCGGATAGCCGCCCATGCCTGAATCCGGGGCGACCACAAAATCAAAGCCCATTTCCAGTGCAGCCTCAAGCTCCCTGGGATTAATAACGCTTCCAACACCGATAAGCATCGGGTTGTCCCTTGGGCTTTCGTCCCTGATTCTCCTGAGGTCTGCCATAGCTTCCCTCAGCACATCTTCGGGGATTCTAAAAGTAAGTTCAGGAACATATCCTGCGCTGTTTATCGCCTTAACCGTCTCAATGGCGTACCCGGGCTCGAATTTTCCGGTTTCCGGAATCTGGGCGTAGTCGGCTCCCACCACGACAACGATGCCGGTCGCTCGCATCCTAGCGTCAACATTCGCCGGGTTTCTTTCATAAGGCATGTAACCGTCTCCTTCGTTAATATCACTTATTGGAGGGTAAGTTTTTTATTTCTATGGCGCACTCAGGTCCCGATTACAACGTTCTCTTTGATTTTCTTCAGCGTAGCTATCGCAGAAAGCGCGGCCAGGTAGGACGTCTTCGGGTTGCCCGGCGAAGGGACGTTCTCTGTCACGAGCTTCATGGAGCCGAATTCGCCTTCCGCGTCTATCTCGTGGATGTTGCGCTCCGCAAAGGGGTCGGCTATTATCCTGACCCTGGTCTTTTCGGGCCCCACTCCGGCAAGCGCAAGCGCTGCTGCGACGTTGACGTTCTGCGGGAAGCCCTCGACGGCTTCCCTAGCGCTGCCCTCGAATATAACTGTGGGCTTCCTTATGCTCCGCAGGCTTATGTTGTTCTTCAGAGCGTATGGGGCACCCTCAAGGCTTGCCGGCAGCTTTCTTGTAGTAAGCGTGACCTTCTTTATGCCGTCAATGCTGGCGGCCTTTATGCCGTCAAGCCCGGCTATGGCTCCGGACGGCACATATACGTGTCTGCCGTTCTCCCCGGCCTTGCTCTTTATGTCCGCGAGGAGACGCTCATCCACCAGCGCACCCACGCTCATTACCATCAGGTCGGATTTATCCAGAATATCAAGTGCGTAATCCGTCACGGCCGATTTGGAGGCGGCCTCTATTATCAGGTCGCAGCCGTCCATGTCATCAAGGCTCCTTGCTGCCCTGGGCTTTTTCTCCAGCTTCCCTAGGAGCTCGCTCTCCCTTCTCCTGTCCAGGTCAAAGATGCAGGCCAGCTCAAGGTCATCCTGCTTGTCGATAAAATCAGCCAGAACCGTGCCTATTGCCCCGCAGCCTATCAGACCTATTTTCATGGACATCACAAGTATTAATTAATAATATTCAGAAAGTAATTTTAATAAACCTTTCTTGAGGCATCTCATGATTCCGGCCGAACTTAAGCGTATCCTTGAACGTCAGCAGTACAGGCTCGCTGGCAGCCACTCGGCTGTCAAGATATGCAGCTGGACAAAGAAGGCGCTGCGCGACGAGGGCTTCTGCTACAAGCAGAAGTTCTACGGGATTGAGAGCCACCGCTGCCTGCAGATGACGCCGTGGCTGGACTGCCCCAACAAATGCACGTACTGCTGGAGGATGATGGAAGAAGTGATGCTGAAAAACACCAAGGCAGACGATCCGGATGAAATAATCGAAAGCTGCATCGATTCGCAGAGGCGGCTTTTGTCGGGCTTCAAGGGACTTGGAAAGGTAAATCTCAGGAAATGGAAGGAGGCGCAGAACCCCAACCAGGCCGCCATATCGCTTGCAGGCGAGCCGGCCATGTACCCGAGGATATCGGGACTCATCGCGGAGTTCGGCAAAAGGAAATTCACAACGTTCCTCGTCACGAACGGCCAGTTTCCGGACAGGCTGGAGAACATGGCGGAGCCTACCAACCTCTACATCTCGCTGGACGCTCCCGATGAAAAGACCTACAAAAGTGTTGACCGGCCATCCTTTCCTGGCTTCTGGCTCAGACTGAATAAAAGTCTGGAATTGATGAAATCATTCTCATGCACAAAGGTTATCAGGCTGACAATGGTCAGGGGCCTCAACATGACAAACCCGAAGGGCTACGCCAGGCTCATAGAGAAAGCCTCTCCGGATTTCGTAGAGGTCAAGGGCTACATGTGGGTCGGGTTCTCCAGGAAGCGCCTCGCGAAAGAGAACATGCCGTCCCATGGAGAAGTAAGGGAGTTCTCGGAAAAGATTGCAAAAGAAACAGGCTATGGGTACAGGGACGAGCAGAAAGAGAGCAGGGTCGTGCTTCTGAAAAAGTAGTCACAACTCTGTCTCAGGCTCAATATCAGACTCAATGCAGTATCCCGCTCTTCCTCGTCGCAGAGGATACTGGCAGTAGGGCGGCTGCTGACGCAGCATTCTAGAAAAACAATCATTATAATCAGGACATAAATCTTCGTCCATGACGGCTTCCGAAAAAGGCACATCAAAGTCATCGAAGCTCATCAGACAGATTTGTGGATAAATTTTAAATGTCTATCTGGCTACAAATCCCTTGATATAGCAAGCTCAACAGTCTTCTTCCCCCTTTCCTGGGGGATGACGCTGATTCTGGCGCCGCTGAAGCTTTTCCCAAGCTCCGCGCCTCCGAAGTACTCGTGCAGGAAGACCGCAAGAGCGGCAACCTCCGAATGCGGCTGGCCCGTGACCGCAAGGTTGTAGTCTACTAGGTGGTAGACTTCCGAAGGGACCTTCTGCCCCCCGACTATAATGAGCAGGTTTTTGCTTTTCCTTATTTCACTGATTTTTTTCTTGAAGGGGGTCCCGTACATCGTGAGGTGAACTTTCTTTCCGGGGAAATCCTTTATGGCCTTTCTCCAGTTCTTCTCATAGGCTATCCCGAAAGGCCCGCCCCAGCTCCTGACGATGCCCCCGACGGATTTCTCCAGCTCGGCATCGTGCTCGCCCGAGTATATCATCTTATCAGAACCAAAAGCCCTTGCGACCAGCGCGCAGTGCGTGGAAATCCTTGGGTCCCTGCCCGGCCGGTGGCCGAGCCTCAGGACTGCGATCATCCTATCCCCAGCATCAGGACTCCGATGAAGATGCCAAGGAACAGGGCAACCGCAATCTCATGCATGCGTGAATAGCCCTTGACAATCGGGATCATCTGGTCGGCTACTATGAACAGCAGAGCTCCGGAGCAGAAGGCCGTGCTGGTTGAGAGGAACGCGGGCACCATGCTGGTGAGCGCCGCGAAGGTTGCAGCTGCGCCTATAAGAACAGGAACCCCCGCCAGAAGCATTATGAACAGGCCTCTGTGGCTTCCGGTCATGGAGTCCGAAAGCGGCTCCCTTATGGCAACGCCCCTCGGTATATTCTGGAGTATAACCGCGAGCACCATTATGACGCCGAACTTGAGGGAGTTTGCGAACCCCGCTCCTATCAGCAGACCCGCTGCGATGTTGTATAATATCAGGCCGGCTATCACGAGGGACCTGGTCTTCAGTATCGAGTAAAGCCTGTCCCCATACCTTTCGGACCCGTAGGTGTGCGGGAAAAGGCTTCCGGTTACCATGAACACAACTCCGCCAAGTATGAAGCCCAGTGCCGTGTACCCGACGCCTCCCATTTCAAGTGCAGCCGGCAGCATGCCAAGCAGTATGACAGCCAGGGCAAGCCCGGTCGTAGCCGTCAGCAGAAAGTTGAGCCATCTCTTGTCAATCCTGAAAAGCATTCCAAGCAGGCCGCCGACCACTGTAACGGCCCCTGCAAGAAAGCCAAGCCCGGCCACTGAAAGAATATCCATTTTATCACTATATCTTATTCGTTCTTTATTTATTTGTTTTCTGTTTATAAAAATTGCACGGGAGCATTCGGCCAGACAGGCCGGGAAAACCGGGCTACTTGCCTTTCTTTCCCTTCTTTCTAACCGGCCTTTCCTCTACCAGTATCTCATCTCCCATGAGGAGGTTCGAGCCGAAAAGCAGCTTCTCAAGGACCTGGGCTATGAAAAGCTGCTTGCTGATTTTTATGGGGTCTGCGTTGCTGTTGATGCTGCAGTCTATCTGAACCCTGAGCAGCGCGCTCCTTATCTCGCTCCTGCTCCTTCTGCTCACCTTCCTGAAGTCTTTGGTTATCCTCTCCAGCAGGTAGGGGGTCT
>Ga0315291_10002167_pt1 | contig 25870 bp, 19 predicted proteins | sample YL17G12_20_MG_FD_203070 | JGI IMG/M metagenome (GOLD analysis project Ga0315291, IMG submission 203070) | Sediment microbial communities from Yellowstone Lake, YNP, Wyoming, USA - YL17G12_20 | ecosystem: Environmental > Aquatic > Freshwater > Lake > Sediment | place: USA: Wyoming | collected...
AGAATCTACTGGCTTCCTTTTCTGGCGTTCTTTTGCCTCTTGTTCATAGAACGGCAATAAGTCAACTGCCAGACAAGCCCTCTGCGAAGCTATCTGATGGCGACGCTCAATTACTGCGAGGATGGAGCTTGGCGCTGCTATAATTATGCTATCGAGGATGGCTTCATTCCCGAAACAGGTTTATTGTCGAAGAAGATGAACTCGACAAGGATTAAAGATGAATAAAAAATGTGAAATCTGTTGGGAAGAACCAGCCACAATCGAGTGTGACGATGGTGTCTGGCGTTGTGATAACTGCGCCATTTCTGCTGGCTACGCCTATCTCGTGGATGAGAAAGACGATCTCTTCGAGGAACTAGAAGAAGACGAGGAAGACGATAATGAAAATTAACCTACACAAACTATCCAGGAATATTACATTGACTTCGTTCATTTACTGCCTTAAAAGCGGTTCATCTCCACGTGTATGAGGAAAATGGCATCACCGCATACCCGCCGGCATAGCTTCAAAATTCGCTTCGACATGAGAAGGATCCTTTTAGTTTGTATACGGGGGTAATAGTTGTGTCAACTCACGCACACGAAAATACGGGAATATTTCGTTCATTGGGATTGTGCAAGGTTTTTTCTGTAAATTCGATCAAGTGCTTCCACTGAAGAAAAAGAACGAACTAATCTGAATCCTAAGACAGACCAAGAGTAGGCTCATGAAATATTAGATTTGTTTTGCCTGTTTTCTTGGACTAAACACTAAGTCTTCACCTTGCCGGACAAGTTGCCACTCTGAGTTCTTTACTAATTTTCCGCTAAGTATTAATTCACTTAGTGGTATTTGGACAAATTTTTCCACCGTTCGGTGCAATTCCCGGACGCCATACTGTGGGCTGAATCCCGCCTGGGCAAGAAGTATTTCAGCCTGCTCGTCCACCTTTAGGGTGATTTGATACTGCTTTTGGAGGGTTTGGCAAATTTCAGCGAGTATCGGTTTTACTATCTTCCTCACATCCTCTTCACTCAGGGAGCGGAAGACAATCTGGTCATCAATTCGGTTGATGAACTCTGGCCGGAAACGCTTGGCTACTTCCTGGAGCGTATCATTCCCGGCTTGCTCGGAAGGCATAAAGCCCATGTCCGCGTGCTTATCAGCCGAGATATTGGAAGTCATGATAAAGATCACATTCCTGGCATCCGCAGTACGCCCCTTCGAATCGGTCAGGCGGCCGTCGTCAAATACCTGCAGGAACAGATCAAAGACCCGGGGATGAGCTTTCTCGATCTCATCGAGCAGGACGACTGAGTAGGGTTTCGTTCGCAATTGGCCGGTCAATTGTCCCTCTTCCTCATGGCCGATGTAACCGGGCGGTGAGCCGATCATTTTGGAAATGCTATGTTCCTCCATATACTCGGACATATCCAGCCGAATCATGTCCGAATCGCTTCCAAAAAGAAACATGGAAAGCGAGCGCGCCAATTCGGTTTTGCCTACGCCGGAAGGGCCGAGGAACAAGAAGACGGCCAGCGGACCGCGCCTCCCGGCCAGGCCGGCTTGAGCCATCAGAAGCCGTTGGCATACACGTTGCACCGCATCATCCTGACCGATGATGCGCTTTTTCAGAAAGGCTTTGAGCTCCAAAAGACTGGACTTCTTCACCCCATCCAGATGACCGGTGATGACTTCCAGGGGCACCCCGATCTTTTCGGACAGCACTTGCGCAACGGTCATTTCAGTCACTTCTCCGAAGACTTTCGCATCGCCGGCTGCCTTGCCGCCCGGACGCATGCTCAGGAGAGGGACGCGGGTGCGCGCACCGGACTTGTCCACCAAGTCGATGGCCTTATCGGGCAACTGGTGGTCGCTGTCAAAGCGGATGGCAAGATCCACTGCTGCCTGAAGTGCCTGGTCAGTGATACGCACCTGATGATGTTCCTCCCACTTATGCCGCAGACCCTTCAAGATATCAAAGGTTTCCTCTGGGCTTGGCTCATTGATGATGATCTTTTCAAAGCGCCGCTCCAATGCAGGGTCCGATTCCACATAGCGGCGGTATTCGGTGATGGTCGTGGCGCCGATGCAGCGCAAGTCGCCACGTGACAAGGCTGGTTTGATCAAGTTGGCCGCGTCCATGCTGCTGTCTCCCGCCTGTCCAGCTCCTACAATATTGTGGATCTCGTCAATGAAGAGAATGACCTCAGGATGTGTCCGCACTTCTTTCAGGATGTTCTCCAAGCGTTCCTCGAATTCCCCCCGGTACTTTGTCCCTCCTGTCAGGGCACCCATATTCAATTCGACGATGCGCTTGCCTGCAAGAACATCAGGGTCTTTCCCCTCAACAATCCGCACCGCCAGCGCCTCCACAACGGCTGTCTTGCCCACACCGGCCTCGCCCACCAAGACCGGATTGTTCTTGTTGCGGCGGGCCAGGGTCTGGATGATCTGGAGCAGTTCCGGACGGCGGCCAATAAAAGGGCCAAGTTTGCCTTCCCGGGCTGCCTGGGTCAGGTCGCGGCCGTATCGGTCCAAGTAGTGCGTGCCGCCTTGAGCCTGTTTGGGTTCTCCGACATGGACTTTCAGCGGTTCATCATCAATTGCCCCTGTGGAGGAGATTTCCGCCAAGGCACGCTCAAACAGGTCACCCGGCTTGACTCCATCCACTTCCAGGACGGAGGTGATGATCTGCGTGGGTTGTTCCAAGACCGCTGCCAGTAGATGGATGCAAGTGACTTCCCTTGCAGAGGTAGCCAGGGCGCTGGCGCGCTCAAAGACCTGCTTACAGGCCTGGCTGCGATGGATGACCTCGTCTGTATGTTCGTAGTTGCCCTGGCCCAAATCTTGACGCACCTGCCGGCGTAACAGGGTTGGATCCAGTTCGAAAGCGCGCAGCACTCCTTCCACAACCTCATATTCAGCTTGCAGCGCTTCCACGGCTTCCGGATCAAGTCCTGCTTCTCTTTCAGGACCAAGCATTTTTTCCAGGCTGCAGATGCCGATGAGTAGGTGTTCTTTCTCGATAAATTGGTATCTGGAGGCGGCAGACTCACCGGCTGCCACTTGCCAGGCCAGGGTTGCGCTCAGTGAAAGTTCATCCATAGACCTCTCCTCATGTTAGCAAAACGTTGCTAATGAATTCACATGTGCTTCAACTTTTGTATCCGTTGGCGGGCAAGTTGAATAAGCTCTGCATCTTTGGGTGGGGCGCACGCGATAATCTGCCTGTATGATCGCACTACATCGTTCCTTCAGCCAAGTTACAAGTCAGCAACTGCCTTGTTGGATCATAGATTTGCATTATATGGTTCAATTTCCTGTGGCTTGTCAAAGCAACAGATAGCTTCTTCGTGGCAGCCTAATTTGTCAAAACAATACTCATTATTCATCTCCATAAATAGAGAATTATTTAGGGTAAAATGATTCCTCATCATGTGAGTCAAGTGCGTGAAGTGAGTTAAGTTCCATAGCCTTGGAAAAGCAGTGAGCAGCTTCTTCATGACGGTCCAGGCTGCCGAGGCTCCGTCCTTTGTTGTTCCAGGCTTTACCATTTTGCGGGTCAAGTTCCAGGGCCTTGTCCAAGCGGTGGATAGCTTCTTCATGACGGCCCAACTGCAACTGACCAAGGCTCCATCCTTTGTTTATCCAGGTTTCAGCATTTTGCGGGTCAATTTCCAGGGCCTTGTCCAAGCAGTGGATAGCTTCTTCATGACGGCCCAACTGTCCGAGGCTCCCTCCTTTATTAGCCCATGCCCAACTCTCTTTCGGGTTAAGTTCAAGACCCTTGTCTTAGCAGAGGATAGCTTCTTTATGACGACCCAACTGGCCGAGGATCCATCCTTTATTATTCCAGGCTTTATATCGTTGCGGGTCAATTTCCAGAGCCTTGTCCAAGCAGCGGATAGCTTCTTCATGACGGCCCAACTGTCCGAGGCTCCATCCTTTTTTGCCCCAGGCCCAACGATCTTGTGGGTCAATTTCCAGGGCCTTGTCCAAGCAACGGATAGCTTCTTCATGACGATCCAGGCTGCCGAGACTCCATCCTTTGTTGTTCCAAGCCCAACTATCTTGTGGGTCAAGTTTCAGGGCCTTGTCAAAGCAACGGAGAGCTTCTTCATAACGGTCCAGGCTGCCGAGGCTCCGTCCTTTGTTGTTCCAGGCTTTACCATTTTGCGGGTCAATTTCCAGAGCCTTGTCCAAGCAGCGGAGAGCTTCTTCATGACGGTCCAGGCTGCGGAGGGTCCATCCTTTTCTGTTCCAGGCTTTACCATTTTGCGGGTCAATTTCCAGAGCCTTATCGTAACAGTGAAGGGCTTCTTTATAACGCTTCTGATTGAAGAAATGTTCGCCTTTAAGGTTCCACTCGCTTGCCTGGCTTGGCAGTGAAGCTTTCTCCGATGAGCGGTAGAAAGCATCATATTGAATAGAAGCAGCGATTCCCTTTACTGATGAATTATCATTTATCACTTCTAAAACTTTGTCACTTGCTAGCACTTCGATCAACTCTCTGACTGTCTGTATTCGTTTGGCAGGATTTATCCATAATGATTTTCGAACAGCCTTTTCCAATTGAGAGCTTACCGAAGGGTTGAAATCATGTATTGGAATTATTGGAATTTTATTGCTCACCCTTTGAATGCTCTCCGGGGGGACTTGACCGGTCAACAACGTATAAATTGTCGCGCCAAGTGAATAAATATCACTTCTTTGATCGGTTTTTCCTTGACCATACTGTTCAATTGGTGAAAAGCCAGGTGTCCCTCCCTGCGCTCCCATAGTCGTTGGTCGGGATGGATCATAAAATTTTGCCAACCCAAAATCCACTAATGTAGCGATATTGTCCTTCGTGACAATTATGTTTTGTAGTTTTATATCCCGGTGGATGATAGGGGGATTATGACTGTGCAGGTAATCCAAAGCGTCGCAAATCTGCCTGAGCCAGGGAGTCACTTGTTCCTGGGTAAATCCCCCGCCATTTTTGATCAATTTTGTGCCTAAATCCTCGCCCTCAATAAAATCCATGACCAAATACAATCCTTTTGCACGAAGATCAAAGTAATCTGTTACTCGTGGTAAATTGGGATGTCTTAATTCAGCGAGCATCGAGGCTTCGCGCCTGAATTGACGAGTGGCTGTTTCTGAAACATCAAAGCTTTCCTTAATTGCGCAAAGAATGTTTAGGCGAAGATCTATGGCCTTATAAACTGCACCAAACCCACCTTGACCAAGAAGATCATTTATTTTATATCGGTCTTCAAGGATTTCGCCGCTTCTAAAAGTCATTATTTCCTCCACTATTTTGAGCAAAGAATCTGTTAAAGCAAGTAATAACTTCCGTGTGTTTATTCAAAGTAGCTAGACTAATCACCCGGTTGCACCATGCTGAACTATTATTTTGATTTTTCTCCAATACCTTGTCAAAACAATGGATGGCCTCTTCGTGACGGCAAAGTTTGCTGAGAGAATGGCCTTGATTATTCCAAGCACCCGCGTTCTTTGGATCGAGTTTCAAGGCCTGATCGTAATAGCGAATGGCCTCCTCGAAGGGTTCCGCTTTGTAAAGGCTGTTGCCTCTTTCTAACCAGGTACTTTCTTCTTGTTTCTTTCCCATGGAAAGTGCCCTAATGCTGAAAACTACCACTCGACTGATTCATCTTATGGCACGTTGTTCCTGGCCAGTGGTGCTGTACATATTATCGCATGAATCTAGTGGCTAATTCCTCTAATCAATGGTCCACCCGCGACCGTTTTTCCAGCCGCGATCTGCCAGGATAGGATAAGACCTCGAGAGAGATCGCTCATTCGCTTCATCTCCTTTTCTTGCGAAGTGGGGCAAAAAAATCCAGAACCCGTTGGGCTTGCTCTATATCCCCTGCCTGCGCGTACGTCTGCGAGGCGTATTCGGCATGGCGCAGCATCTCATCGTGCTTACCTTGGGCTCCCAAAGCCATCGCAAGATAGAAGCTGATCCCTGCTGCCCCCACCACATCCCCGATCTCGCGTGCGATGGCAAGAGCCTGCTCATAGTACCCAGTCGCATGCAGCGCATCACCCAGACTGAGATAAGTACCCCCCAGGTTGTTCAGCGAAAACTCTTCCACCACCCGATCCCCAATCTGTCGAGCTATGGCGAGACATTGTTCAAAATACCCAATTGCCCGCTGTGTGTCTTTCAAGGCTGTATAGGCAGTCCCCAAATTGCCCAAGGCTCTGCATTCCCCTGGCTGATGACTGACCTCGCGTGCTTTGGCAAGAGACTGCTCATAGAATCCAATTGCTCGCTGTATGTCGCCAGAATCGTGGTAAGAACTCCCCAGGTCATCCAAAGCACGTGTTTCATTCGCCTGATCCCCGGTCTCACGTGCGATGGCAAGCGCCTGCTCATAGCATCCAATTGCGTGCCGCACCTCACCCTTGTTGCGAAAATTATCCCCCAGGTTGCTTAGCTCGGTCCTTTCCCTTGCCCGATCCCCGATCTCGCGTGCGATGGCAAGAGATTGCTCATAGTAACCAATTGCCCGTTGAACATCAATCAACTTTGAGTAGGCAATCCCCAAAGCGCCCAGCACATCCCCCTCCTCCGCCCGATTCCCAATCTCGCGCGCAATGGTAAGATAATGCTCGAAGTATCCAATTGCTTGCCGCGTTTCGCCCAAGTTGAAAAAAACTTCTCCAATTTTGAGCAGCACAGCCCCTTCCCCACTCCGATTCCCGCTCTGGTGCATGATGGCAAGAGCCTGCTCAAGATACACAATTGCTTGACGTGAATCACCTAAGTTCTTGTAAGCAAGCCCCAGGATGCCCAACGCACGTCCTTCCCCAGCCTGATCCTTGATCTCGCGCGCGATGGCAAGAGCCTGTTCAAGATACTCAATCGCCCGATTTGCCTCGCCCAGGCTGTTGTAAGCATTCCCCAAGTTATACAAAACATCCTCTTCCCTTGTCCGATCCCCAAGCTCACAAGCGATGGCAAGATATTGCTCGTAGTACGCAATTGCCCGTCGCGCATCATCCAATGCTGTATAGGCCGTCCCCAGGTTGCCCAGCGTGCGTCTTTCCCCCTCCCGATCCCCGATCTCGCGCGCTATGGTAAGAGACTGCTCATAGTACCCAATTGCCCGTTGTATGTCACCTAAAGCGTGGTAGGCAATTCCCAGATTCCCAAGCGCTCGCCCTTCCCCCGCTCGATCTCCGATCTCGCGTGCAATCACCAAAGCCTTTTCAGAGAACTCGATTGCTTTGCGCTCCTCGCCCAGATTTTTGTAGACGTTTCCCAGATTCCCAAGCGCTCGCTCTTCCCCCGCTCGATCTCCGATCTCGCGTGCAATCACCAAAGCCTTTTCATATAATTCGATGGCTTTGCGCTCCTCGCCTAGAGCGACGTAGGCATTTCCCAGATTCCCAAGCCCTCGCCCTTCCTCTGTCTGATCCCCGAGAGTGCGCGCGATGGTAATATACTCCTCGTAGCACCCGATCGCCCGCCGCGATTCACCCGAACGGTTGTAGATCTCCCCCAGGTTACCCAGTGCAGCCCATTCCCCCTCCCGATCCCCAAGATCACGCTTAATAGTAATAGCCTGCTCAAGATACGCAATCGCCTGAAGTAAGTCGCCTAAGTTCTTGTAAACAAGCCCCAGATTGCCCAACGCACGTCCTTCCCCAGCCCGATCCCCAACTTCGCGCGCTATGGTAAGAGACTGCTCATAGTACCCAACTGCACGTCGTGCGTCACCCAATGCTGAATAAGACGTCCCCAGATTGCCCAGTCCAGTCCCCTCCCCTGCCCGATCCCCGATCTCGCGCGAAATGGTAAGAGACTGCTCGAAATAACCAATCGCCCGATTAGCCTCGCCCAAACTATTGTAGACATTCCCAATATTGCCCAGCGTATGCCCTTCTCCAGCCCGATCCCCAATCTCACGCGCGATGGCAAGAGACTGCTCATGGTAACCAATCGCCTGCTGCGCATGGCCCAACCTATAATAGGCAATCCCCAGATTAGCCAGCACAGCCCCTTCATCCACCCGATTCCCGACCTCGCGCGTTATGGCAAGTGCCTTCTCAAGATACTCAATCGCCCGTTGCGCGTTGCCCAAGTTTTTATAGGCAATCCCCAGATTGGTCAGAGCACCACATTCACCCTGGTGATCCTCGATCTCACGTGCGATGGCAAGCGCCTGCTCATGGTAGCCAATCGCCCGCGTCACATCGCCCAAGTTCTTGTAGGCAACCCCTAGGCCACCCAGCATAGCCATTTCCATAGCCCGATCCTCGATCTCGCGGCCGATGGAAAGAGCCTGCTCATGGTACTCAATCGCCCGCCGCGCATCGCCCAATTTTGCATAGGTATGCCCCAGATTGCCCATGGCAACGCCAAACAGACCGGGATCCTTTTCTTCTTTAGCAATCGCCAAGGCGCGTTCGAAATAACGCCTGGAGACTTCGAACTTGCTGATACTCAAGTAGGAACCCCCAATCGCATTGTAGGACCATCCATCCGAAAGCCGCTTAGCCGCGCCCCTTTCTCCTTCAACCTCATCTTGCGGCGCGGGCGCGCCGGTCAGGTGAGTATAAACCTGCAAAAGGATGCTTTCGATGTTCTTCCAATCATTGGGACGCTGAAGCGAGTCTATCGCGGTTAAATTGTGCACCAATTTGATCACGGCTGAGGGCAAATTGTTTGGAAGGGTGCGCAAGTGACCTTCGCAGTGCGCCAGCCCTATTTCCGTATTATCAGCCATGCCGTTCGTGTCCACGGCGAGATAACCCGTCAGCATTTCCTGAAGAATACAGCCAAGCGCATATGCATCGGTATAAATTCCCACTGTCTCATTGTGCCATTGTTCTGGAGCCATATATTGTGGGGTCCCCACCATATTACCGCTCAATTGTGTGCGCCCGGGGTATATCTTCCCGCCGGCTGGTATCATCTGCATCGCAGCGCGGAGCGATTGGCTCTCCATGACGCGCGCCAACCCGAAATCGGTCACCCGCAGGCGGTTGATCTTCGTGCCGGGCAGCTTATCTGCGCCCACCAGGACGTTTTCCGGCTTCAAATCGCGGTGGACAAATTCAGGAATTTTACCTATAGTGTGCTTCATTCCGCGCGCAATTTGCAAGGCAAAGAGCAAAGCCTGCGCAACCGGCAGTGGGCGTCCGGGGAAAATCCATTCGCGCAGGGAGGCGCCTTTACGCCCATGTTCTTTGGCGATCAGTTCCAAAACGAGGTAAGTTTCCAGTTCGCCATGTTGTACCACCTCAAAGCAATCCACAATATTGGGGTGTTCGCCTAACTCCACCCAGGCAGTGCCTTCACGCAAGAAGTTGTCGCGAGAGGCTCTGTCGGGCAAGAATTCGGGCTTGAAAGTCTTAAGCGCAACGGGCAGGTCTTTCTCTCGATCCATACACGGGTACACGATGCCCATTCCCCCCATCCACGGACGGCCGGCAACCTCGTAGCGGTCCGCGATGATCGAGCCAGGCGGATAGATGTCCATATTCTTGGGAACCATGTATTTCTGGCCAATGACATCCCCTGGTTTATAAGGGAGATCGGATGGCACAGCCTTCCTGGGACGGGCGTGTTCCATACTGTGGCTGGCAGTACTTTCTTTATGGCTTGGGAAGGTGCCTATCTTGCTTTCCAGCTGCTGCAACAACTGATCTGCTTCTTGAACCAATTGGATTTCATCATCTGCGTATTTCAAGGCATGCTGAAGCGAGCGAATGGCATCCTCCCTATGCCCAACATATTGCTCGCACAAGGCTTTCCTGTACCAGGCATATGCGTATTCTGGTTCGAGTTTCAGGGCGTTATCGAAGCAATTGAGTGCTTCCCTGTATGTCCCCATCTCGAACAGGGCTTTTCCTTTGGCATACCATTGATTTGCATCCTGGAAACCTGGAGTGCTTATCCTGTCATGTTCGTGTTCCTTACTGGCCAAAAGCCGATTGTTTTCTCGATCAATTACACCAAGTGTTTGTGGCAGAGGGTTGTTCTTGATTGAATCGTTCTCGCTTGCGGTAAACAATAACGCATGCAGTTCGCGTAATCGCTCCGCTGCGTGTAATTGGAATTCCTCTTCCACAAGGATAGGATCTACCTTTGAGGCTTGAAGAATAGGTTGGTGATTGCCGTCGAAGGTAATTTCGCTGTCGAGACCCATGATCAGCATCAGGAAAGAAGAGTAAGAGAGAAAGGCCTCATAATTCCTACCTAGGCTATCCTCGCTTATTGCTTTGTTGTACCACGCGTTTACATATCTGGAATTCAGCTCGATGGCTTTTTTGAACGAGAGAATGGCTTCTTCATGACGGCCAAGTTTGCTGATGCTGAGGCCTTTATTATTCCAAGCGCCTGCTTTCCTTGGATCAAGTTTCAAGGCCTGATCGTAGCAGCGGATGGCTTCCTCGTAGCGTTCCACTTTATAAAGGCTGGCGCCATTTTCGAACCAGATACTTTCTTTTTGTTTCTTTCCCATGGAAAGTGCCCTATTGCTAAAAACTACCACTCGACTGATTCGTCTTATGGCACGTTGTTCCTGACCAGTGGTGCTGTTTATATTATCGCATGAATCTAATGGCTCATTCCTCCAATTAACGGGCGGCCAGCGACCTCATAGAGGCCAGCGATGATTGTTCCAGGTGGATAGATGTCCATAATTATTGCCTCCCAGGTCACTATATTCTGCGTAAAGATATTTTACTACTTCGTTCATCTTTATGCAGGTCGTCCAAATATCATATGTTCATACACCATATCGGTTTAGAGAATGTACCTTGGTGAAGCCGCCAATTTACCTTCCGTCATATCTTCTCTCTAGATGTCGCCTCCCCTCCGCGCTGACCCGCTCCCGCACGCCCACCTTTCCCCTCCGCGCAACCCAGTTTCCACTCTTTCTGGCCCAACTCCATAGCCATGTAGAGCTTCATCTTTTCCGTTGTATCATTACTCGTGCAGGTCTTTTCTGGTTCCATTTGCTCCTCCTTTGTGAGCATTCTAAAATTGACTAATGCGAGAGTACCACAATCTATGGAATGAAACTACCTGCTTTTGCAAACCGCTTGACCCTGCTCCACATATTATCTATACTTTAGCATATTAACCGGCATGTAAATCCTACCGTAAGTTGGTAACCCACCAAACTGCGGTTGAGCACATCGTTGAACGTCAAAATTGAACTCGGTTAAAAGCAAAAGAAGATGATGCAACAATACACCCCCGGTGAACGAATAGGTGGCGAGTACACCATTCTGAAGGTCCTTGGCGGTGAGAGGCAGTCCGGAATGGGTGTCGTCTATCTAGTACAAAACCGGGAAATTCCTAAACCTATTGTTCTAAAGACTTTTCAACATGGGACTAGCGAGGATGCAAAGCGCAAGTTCATATTAGAGGCCTATGCATGGATCAATGCCGGGGCGCATACCAATATTGTGCAAGCATATTGGGTCCGTGAAATCGCGGGCCAACTGTTTGTCGCTGCCGAATATGTGGAGCCCGACGAGGAAGGACGCAACAACCTTACCCATTTTTTGAATACTGGCCAGTTACTCACGGAGATTGTCTTGCTATGGTCCACCCAATTCTGTCACGGCATGGACTACGCTCGATCAAAAGGCGTCCTTGCGCACCGCGATATTAAGCCAGATAACCTTATGATTGATGGAACCGCAACCCTTAAAATAACTGACTTCGGTTTGGCAAAATTCATAGACTTGGCCGCTATCCCTCGCAAACAAGGGTGGTGGCCATTTGGAAAGAAACAAGACGTCGAGTCAATCTCAGAAACAAAGCCCGGCTCAGCTATGGGAACCCTTCCCTACATGGCTCCCGAGCAGTTTCTTGACGCGAAAGCCGTTGACCATCGATCCGACATTTACAGCTTCGGGATAATCCTTTATCTAATGGTGGCTGGAAATCACTACCCGTATAAAATCAAGTCCGACTCTCAAGATATTGCATCTGAGTTTTTTCAAGCACACTCTGCCCAAGCACCGTTACCCGTCGACTCGTCTCTAATGCCGATAATTGCCCAATGCCTGGAAAAGAAGCCGGATCATAGATATGCAACATATGATTCCTTGCTCACCGACCTTGGTGCTGTGGCCAAGAAGCTTGGCATCAAGCTCCCAAGGATTGTACACATTGCAAAAGAAGATGAAGAACTGTACGCGCAAGCCCAGAGTTACGTGGCGCTCGGAGATAAGGATCATGCACTGATAGCAATAGATGAATACGTTTCAAAGTACGCCGAAAACTATTGCGGATGGACTGAGAAAGGAAAGATACATATCGAGCGTGGTGAGTATGCGCAAGGTTTGGCTGCAACTAAGCAATCGCTGGAGGTCAATCCGTATAGCACGCACGCATGGAACAATTACGGCATACTCCTAAACAGAACTAGGGCGCCCCTGATTGAGGTAAAGATGGCATTCGCAAACGCGCTGCATTTTGATCCATACAATACAGCGGCAATGATGAATTTAATTGGGCCATTAGTGCTTCAAAAAGAATACGCTGAGGCCGCTGCGCTCATCGCTAGAGCGATCAAGCTATGTCCGGATAAACCCTTGGTCGTGGCCAAGATGCAGGAACTACTCAGAGAATTCATGTCAGGCCGACATATAACGGCGGCAAAAACACTTTTAGAGGATTGGACTGTAGCACGCCCAATGGATGTTGACGCATGGCATAATCTAGGCTTGATCTGCATGGATATGAGAGACATTGATCAAGCCATTGTGTGTTTCAGGCAGGTACAACAGCTTGCCGCTGAAGATAACTTCGCAGTCGTCCAGTTAGCAAAACTCTATTTCCAGAAGAAGAAAGGAAGAGAATGCCTCGATTGTTGCAACGAACTTTTGCAACGGAATCACGAGTCACTTCTGGCCGTCAGTCTAAAGGCTCGCGTCCTCAATTACATAGGTTGGTACACACAGGCATTGGAATTCCTTCAGCCCTATGTCGATCGTAACCCAACCAATGATGCACTCTGGGTCGTGCTCGCCGAAATTCACGAATATCGTGACAATTATGAAGCCGCAACAGAGGCGCTTTACAATGCCAAGCGTGTGCTCGAGGGATGCAAGGGAAAACACAAAGCAGATAACTTGCGATTCGTGGAAGAGAAGATTAGGCAACTCGCTGAAATGAAGTCACACCGAGAATAAGCAATAAGCAGCAATCAAATGGCAAGAGACTCCCAACCCTATTTGCACTTAACCTCGCTTCGCTCGGAGGGTACGCGGGGCGATCTGCGAAGATTGGTTTGAGTTGGCAAAGGTTATAAACCAGCGCCGCTCGGCAGGTGAAACGCTCGTCAGCCGGCACGCCTCCCCCCCCGCTGACCTGCCCCCGCGCGCCCACCTCCCCCTCCCGCTGACCCGCCCCGCGTGGTGACCCCCGCCCCCGCGCTCCTTCCTCACACCTTCCCTCTCTTTCTCAACCTCTCCAACTTCTCCTCGATTCTTTTCTTCATCCGCTCCGTCTCACCCGCGTCTACCTTCGCGCTGACCAGGCGCTCCCCATCAAACTCCACCTCCAGCCAATCCCCTTCCTTCACCCCCTCGGGAAGCGCGCTTCGTAAGACATTCAGGGGCTTTTCGCCCACCAGCAGCACAGCCTGCTTACCTTCAAAGCGATCGATTGCAGCTTTCTTGATCATGATCATCTCCCTAAGTCCTCGCCAGCAGTATTAGTAATGCGATATCCATCCTCTGTTATTGTGACAATGATACTCCCGTTTATATCCGTACCCAGCACCAATACTCCATACTGATTAAGCGCGTTGATCGTTCCCGCACAGGGATGGCCGTATTGGTTGTTTATGCCCGCAGAATAGATTCCCACCTCAGGTTGAACGGCCTGCAAGAAAGGCGGGCTCGTCGCCGAACAACTCCCATGGTGCCCCACCTTCAAGATATCTGCTTTCAAAGGTAAGCCCGCCGCCAGAATACTGCTTTCGGCAGCCTTTCCTGCATCTCCCATGAACAACAACGTCGTCTGACCATACACCAGGCGAAGCACGATCGAATTCTCGTTCAAATCATCCCCCAAATTTCCACCTGGGTTCAGCACCGAGAACGTCAACTCGCCCAGCGCCACGGTATCGCCTCTCCGCACTTCGTAATATTCCGATTGACTACTCAGGATTGCATCAAGAAAATGCTCATAGGTCACCGTCGTATGTGGTTGCCCGTTGGTCACTACTCTGGCCACCGGTATCGCCTCCAGCACCTGGATCAATCCGCCAATATGGTCTTCATGCGGATGCGTGGCCACTATCAGGTCGATTCGCCCCACCCCCTGACCCCACAAATAAGCCATCACTCCAGTGTTGGTGCTCCCCCCATCGATCAGCGCCGTCAGGCCCTCTGGCGACACGATCAGGATCGCGTCCCCTTGGCCTACATTGATAAAATGAATCACCAGCGGTTCCGTAGACCTGGGTATTGTCGTCTCTATTGTTGGGGAGGGCATGACCGGCTGGCTGGTTGAAGTTTTTTCCGTGATTGACGTATCGGTAGCCGTCGGGATGACAACCTCACCGGATGGAGTCGACCCGGTAACTGTTGGCAAAAAAACTGAAGCTGTTTTCGTCGCGAGCGCAGGCGCCTTGGCCGTTTCTTGGACCGGTACACTTCCAACATGTGCAACTGCCAACAAACCGCCCGCGCAGCAACTCGCAACCAGCACAAGGCTGATCAGGAAGATGAATGGGTGGTTGCTGATGTACTTTTTCATGGCCCAGACGCTTCGAAGTATCTTGAAAAGCTAAGACTCACACCCAACACCATCATGATTGCCATCAAAATGATGCGGATCAGGAGGTAATACCTGGAAATTTCGATAAGGAATATCTTTGCAATCCAGATCGGGTGGTGAAGGCGGTATACAAACGGTCGGATAAGAAGGATCGCAATTTCCGATGGGACCGGGAGTGACCGGCACGACAGGAGGAATGTTCGGCAACGGTGTCCGCGTTATTGTTCTCGTTAAAGTTTGAGTAGGCGTTGGAGTTGGCGTCTTGGTTGGGGTGGATGTCCACGACGGTGTAAAGGTTACGGTTGGAATATCTGTGATTGTCGGAGTATGTGTAAATGTTGGGGTATCTGTTACTGTCGGGGTAAATGTTCTTGTCGGCGTAAAGGTGACCGTTGGGGTTAACGTGGCTGTGGGGATGGAAGCCACGATCACGCCCATGGTAGAGCTTGTCCCCAGGCAAACCTGCATGAAAATCAATCCCGCCGCAATCCAGCCGGCTGCAATTCCCCGGTTGCCGAGAGCCTTTCTTAGATAACTACCAAATTTGACTGGAGCTAACTCCTGAATGTGTGGTTGTATCGCCCCCAGGTTTTGCTCGAGGTTGGCTTTATCGTCTTTGTACTGGCGCTCTTTCTCGCGATTACTTACGAACAGAGTTTCGTATTTTTGCTGGATCTGCTCTTCCTGTTCGAAAGGCAGAGATTTGGGCTTTGCCCGATCCAGATCGCCATAGACTCGCCTGCGCCAATCAAGTACCGCTTGGGTCTTTGCAGGCCCCAAGCCCTCCACAACAGTGACATGCTGATTAATGTGTACTGCGCTGGTATAACCGCTCGCAGCCAACCGTTGTTTAAGCTTCTCACCGACGCCGGGAATATCCGCATCCGAAATCTTGGCAGCCATCAAGCCATTCTGGAAGAATTGGTTCTGGACCGTCCTCAGTGCCTCCTGTAATTCGTTCTGCTTGTGGTGTTGCAATTCTACATGTTCTTGTTGTGTATGCTCGACGAACCGTTGGTGGGTCACAATTTTTCCCTGAAGGTCGTTCGCCTTCTTGTTTAGTTCTTTCTTTTCTTGAACGATCGGGAAAGTTTGAAAGCGAATATACGCCCACAGCAGTGCCCCCAGTAATATAACCAGCGTCACAAAGGCCAGCAGAAGAGCCAGTGTGGACAGCCCGATAAACGTGAAGATCAGGCCAATCAACAAAGCGCTCCCTTGAAAGATCAAAAGAAACCCAACCACCTTTCGGGCTAGGGTATCGTTCTGGTAATCATCTTTGGAATGTCTATCCATGGTAATCCTTCCACACCAGCCCCGAAATAGGTTGGCTTCAACCCACCACGACTATCCCCCCACCACGAGCCGAGGCGGCGTTCGCTTAGCACCCCGCGAGGCAGCCGCCATCGGCTGCTTCAGCACCACGAGGCGCCAAAGATAGGCGCCGAAGCCCGCCCCCGCGCCTATCGCTTACCACTCCCCCAAAAAATTCTCCATTTTTTCCGGCACATCCCACTCCCACATATTGACGACCACCACCGGCACCGCAAACACCAGGCACAAGATCTCCAGCCCCTCGTTCGGCTTGACCAGATACACCACGGACAACCCCGCCGCCACCACCAGCAGCCCCAGCAGGATCCACCTTCTTAGTATCATATTGCTCCAATTATCACACTAATTCCGCCTTCTGTGTTGTTTCAGGTGAATGCCTGTTGAATATCGCCCCGAAAAATGCTATACTTTAGCATGTCAGCCAGATTGTAAATTCGCCTAAAGCAGTTATGCTGTGATTATCAACTAAGCATTTAATTAGGGGGGCCTAGATGGACCCCTCCAAGATGGCAGAAGACCGGCTTCCCTCCTCCTCTACTCAAAACGAGCCCCGCGCCGCGACCGACACGGAGCGTCTCCGGGCAATCCTGAACACTGCCACCAGATCATCGGCCATTGCTGCCCTCGGCAAGCAATTGGCCGGGTCATTTGCCCCCCAATTCGATGTCTCTAATCTTCTCCCACTTCCTTCGACAGACTTTCTTTCCTCCTACTTGCTCGACCTTACCGATGTATTTAAGGGTATCTTCGCCCAAGCCGACATATATGCAGCTATCACAGAGCCCTTGACACGGATTCACAAGGAATACGCCACCAATATCGCTTCAATTGCATCCTCGTTGGCAGATGTATACAAGCCACTTCTCGCGGATATATCTGCGGTCAACCTAGCCTTCAACTCCCTCGCGTCCTCTGAAACATTCAAGAGACTCCGCCGCGATCTCGAGCAAGATCAGGAGACCGTCGAAGCCTACAAGGCGGCCGGTTGGCCCATCGCGCCTTCAATGACCCCTAGCCTACGCCTAGCGATCCGGGAGCTGCACTCAGAAGCGAGGCTCCGGTTTGCCTCAGCGAAGATCCTCGGCTATTACCATCGTGATAGACACGCAAAACTCATGGCCACCGTGGCGGAATGGGCGGACCATCCCCTCTTCCGCCCCCGCATGCACATAATCCGCGATGCTCTCGACGCTCACCGTGACCGGACGTACACATTATCTATCCCCGCACTCCTTCCACAAATAGAGGGGATTCTCATTGAGTATGTGACCTCAAGCGGTATCGACGTTAGGCTGCGTAGCATAAAGGACATCTACGAGAAGGTTATCGGCGACCCCCTCGACTATGACATGTCGACCTGGGTCATCGCCAGTACGCTTCTATATCAGCTTCAGACCACCACATACTCATTCTCGGAATTCCGTACCGAGATCACCAAGTCTATCAATACTCGTACCGTGACCAGGCATACAGTGCTACATGGGATTGCAGTGAAATATAATACGGCAGCCAACTCACTCAAAGCCTTCCTATTGCTCGATGCTCTCTCTGCTCTACAGCAGTTCGCTGCCGATGAGCCCGCCTAACCACTCGGTGCAATTGACCTGGCTGGCGTCCGGGGATTTGGAGATGCCGTCCCCGCCAGAATACGCGAGAATGTGTGATGAGTAGCCCGAGCCGCTGATCAGCTGAGTTCGAGGCCGTTAGATCAAATAAAGGAATAAATAACAATGGACTATACAGAAGTTAATACCATCCGTGAACAATTTCAAGCCGGACACTGGCCTCAATTTTTGGAAATGGTGTCTATCTCTGGTTTACGTGGATGGGCAAATCAGACAGTCAATTTCAACTTTCCAGTTGTCGCAATTGTTGGTGAGAACGGAACTGGTAAGAGCACTCTCCTAAAGTGCTCGGCTTGTGCATATGAGAATAGGGACAAGAAAAAACGGTTCTTCCCCTCATCATTCTTTGTCGATACGCATTGGGATAGGATACAGGATGTTACGCTGACATACCGCGTAAGGAGGGGCAACGATACTTCTACGTATAAGATTACAAAACCATCCGAACGGTGGAGAGTGCCTGAGTCTTTACCGGAAAGAAATGTTTTTCTTTTCGATGTGTCACGAACACTGCCTCTAGATGCGTCTGTCGGCTATGCAAAGATAGCCCGTTCGGCGGCTGCCGAGATTTCTACGACGCAAGTCATTATGGACTACCGAACACGACTTTCCTTCGTGCTCGGGCGCGAATACCTTAATGCACGCTTTGCTGTCTCTGATGTAGATGCAAAGCGGGAAATAGGTCTTCTAGAAAGAGAATGGGGCGAGATTTCGCAGTTTCATCAGGGAGCGGGTGAAGATTCAACATTGGATCTATTCAGGGCACTTCAAGGTATCCCTGAGTATTCTCTTCTTATTATAGATGAAGTCGAGGCATCCCTTCACCCAAAGGCTCAGAGAAGATTGATAAGATTCTTCCTCTGGCTATGCCGGCAAAAAAGAGTTCAGATACTATTATCTACACATAGCCCTTACGTGCTTGAAGAGCTTCCTCAAGAAGCAAGAGTTTTTCTATTACCTGGCCCAAACGGTCTAAACATAGTTTATGGGGTGACACCGGAGTTTGCAATGAGTCGCCTTGACGAGTCCGTTCATCCAGATGCCCTTGTGTTTGTCGAGGATCGCGAGGCAAGTATATTTCTTCGCGAAATTCTCGCCTCGTCCAGCGAGATGTCGGACCTTCTGGGGAGAATCGACATAGTTCCAGTAGGTCCTGCGAATGTTGTTCAAATTATGGGCTCTCTGGCAAAAAACAGACGTTTACCTTATAAGTCAATCGCAGTAGTTGATGGCGATCATGATGCTAGTGCCGGATGCATCGCGCTTCCTGGCGGTCTGGCTCCAGAAAGGATAGTGTACCTCGAGCTCAAACATATAAATTGGCCTGATCTACCGGCTCGCTTTGGTATCGGAGCTGGGTCATTGCTAACGGTGTTAGAGGACGCCATATTAGAACCAGATTACCACAAGTGGAATATGATCGTAGGGGATCGAATTTTGAAAAGCTCAACCAGTGTATGGGAGATAATCTGTAACCAATGGTGTAAATCTTGCCTCACCGACAATGTACGGCAGACTATCTATGCCCCAATAATTGACGTCATAAACGCCGGTCAGGTCTAACAATTGGCTGTGCCGCACTTCCTCCCTCCCTTCTCCCACCAATGCCAATCCGTCACGACGCTTAACCAACCCCGGCAAAACAGGAAACCTCATGCCAAATAAAGAAGCCTCAGCCCGTATCAAGATCAACAAGCTGCTCGAAGAAGCAGGCTGGCGTTTCGTCGCGGACGGAAACAAACCCGCCAACATCCGCCTTGAGCCCAGCGTGACGATCAAGTCATCTGATCTGGATGCACTTGGCGAGAACTTCGAGAAGACGAGCAAGGGCTTCATCGACTTCCTGCTCCTCGATACCAAAAGTTTCCCTTTAATCGTCCTGGAAGCCAAATCGGAAGACAAGAACCCGCTCTTCGGCAAGGAGCAAGCTCGCAAATACGCCAGGTCTCAGAACTGCCGCTTCGTCATCCTCTCCAACGGCAACCTGCACTATTTCTGGGATCTTGAGCGCGGCAATCCCTATATCATTACATCCTTCCCGAAGCCGGACTCTGTGATCGGCTACCAAAAGGTAACTCCCAACCCGCAACGCCTCGTCGAGGACCAGATCAACGATGACTACATCGTCCTGACCCAACGCCCGAACTACCAATTCGAAGCAGCTTGGCGTAACGAGGCGGAGCGCCCTAGCTATATCCAGGCCAATAAACTGCGTTTCTTGCGGCCCTATCAGTTGAAGGCCATTCACGCCCTGCAACAGGCCGTGAAGGACGGCAAAGACCGCTTTCTATTCGAAATGGCCACCGGCACCGGCAAGACCCTAACTGCCGCCGCCGTCATTAAGCTCTTCCTCCGTTCCGGTAATGCCTGCCGCGTTCTCTTTCTCGTTGATCGCCTCGAGCTGGAGGAGCAAGCCAGGAAGGCCTTCGTCGCACTGGTGTCTGCCGACTTTCAGACGGTGATCTACAAGGAGAACCGTGACGACTGGCAGCGCGCAGATATCGTTGTCACCACGGTGCAGTCGCTGCTCTTCAACAATAAATACCAGCGCCTTTTCTCGCCGACTGATTTCGACCTGGTCATATCCGACGAAGCCCACCGCTCCATCGGCGGTAACGCCCGCGCCGTCTTCGACTATTTCATTGGCTACAAGCTCGGCCTCACCGCTACACCCCGCGACTATCTCAAGCGGTTTGACAAGACCAATCCCTCCACCCGCGACCCACGCGAAGCCGAGCGCCGTCTGTTGCTGGATACCTACCGCACCTTCGGCTGTGAGAAAAGCCAGCCCACTTACCGTTATACGTTGCTCGATGGCGTGAAGGATGGCTACTTGATCAACCCCACGGTGGTGGATGCTCGCACCGAGATCACTACTGAACTACTTTCCGAAGAGGGCTTTGTCGTCTTGTTCACCGACGATACCGGCGAAGACCAGCAGGAGACCTTCAAGCAGCGCGAGTTTGAGAAGCGCTTTTTCGCCAAGGCCACCAACCATCTCTTCTGCAAGACCTTCCTGGAAAACGCCTTGCGCGATCCGGTCAGCGGGGAGATTGGCAAGTCCATCATCTTCACTGTCAGCCAGAATCACGCCGCCAAGCTGGACCAGATCCTCAACCAGATGGCCGACCGCATGTTCCCCGGCAAGTACCAGTCCGACTTCGCCGTGCAGGTCACCTCGCAGATCCCCGACGCCCAGCAATTCACCATCAACTTCAGTAACAACAACCTGCTAGGTTCGGCCAACTTCCTACCCACTTACAAGACAAGCAAGGCGCGTGTCTGCGTGACGGTTGGCATGATGACCACCGGTTATGATTGCACCGACATCCTCAATCTCGGTCTTTTTCGCCCAATATTCTCGCCGACCGACTTCATCCAGATCAAGGGGCGCGGCACCCGTAAGCACAACTTCCTCGAACAGCTTTTCGACGACAGCCTCAAGGCTGGCGTCTTGAAACCGCAGAAGTCTGCCTTCAAGCTCTTCGACTTCTTCGCCAATTGCGAATACTTCGAGGAGAAGTTCATATACGATGAGGTGTTGGAGCTCCCCCGGCCACAGGGCAAGAACCGCGTTGACGGCGGAGTCACAGGCCCGGTGGTGGTCAGCGGCACCTACGAGCACCTCGGCGCGGATATCCTTGCCTCGATTAGGGTAGAGACCATTGGATACGAAGGGATGAAGATCGACCGTATGTTCTTCGAGAGATTCGAGGACACTGTGCGCGCGAACGAAACAATCGCCGCAGCCATCGAAGCCGGGCAGTGGGATCGCGTGATTGACTACATCAACCGCGAGGTCTTCGACAAACCCGAAGAGTACTACAACCTGGAAAAGTTGCGTAAAGCTGCCGCCGTTGATCGCCGCCTGACGCTGCGCGAGATCCTCGAAAAGATATTCGGTCTCATCCCGAGCTTCAAGTCCAGGGATGAACTGCTGGAGGAAGAGTTTGCTAAATTCGTCGCCGATACCAAACCTGCAGAGGCCGAGGCCATCCCCGCCATCAAGAACTACTTTAAGGCCTATGTCACCAGCGATCTGGTGCGTCACATCATCGAGAGCCGCCAATTCACCGATCTTGCCACCAACCCGACCTTTTCCACCCGCGACTTCCGCTCCGTTCCGGCGAAGTACCGCACGCTCATCCCTGAATATGTCAAGGATTATATCTCCTTGAACCAGTTTGCTGCATAAAGGACACCCTATGCTCGACACTGATACCAAACGCCGCATCGACACTGCCCGCGACATCCTCGTGGGCAAGGTGCCCGACCCGAAATCCCAGGTCGAGCAAATCACCATTGCCTTGATTTACAAATTCATGGATGACATGGACGCTGAGAGCGAGGAATTCGGCGGCAAGCGCAAGTTCTTTGCCGGCGAGTATGCCCGCTACGGCTGGGCTAAATTGATGCGCTCCGGCCTGGGCGGACACGAGACTCTCAACCTCTATGCCGAATCCATCGCCAAGATGCCGGAGAACCCCGGCATCCCGCTCCTCTTCCGCGACATCTTCAAGAACGCCTATCTACCTTACCGCGACCCCGAAACGCTCAAGATGTTCCTCAAGGTCATCGACGAGTTCACCTACGACCACAGCGAACGGCTCGGCGACGCCTTTGAGTATCTGCTCTCCGTGCTCAGCTCCCAGGGCGATGCCGGACAGTTCCGCACTCCGCGCCACATCATTGATTTCATGGTTGAAGTCATTGACCCACAGAAGACCGAGACCGTTCTCGACCCAGCCTGCGGCACCGCTGGGTTCCTTATCTCATCCTACAAACACATCCTAAAGGCCAACACCGATGACAGGGGCAATAGCACCCTGACGCCGGACGAAAAGGGGCGCCTCGCTCAGAACTTCAGGGGCTACGATATCTCACCCGACATGGTGCGCCTGTCGTTGGTCAACCTGTACCTGCATGGCTTCGCCGACCCGCACATTGCCGAGTACGACACCCTCACCAGCCAGGACAAATGGAACGAATACGCCGACGTGATCCTCGCCAATCCGCCGTTCATGTCGCCGAAGGGCGGAATCAAGCCGCACAACCGCTTCTCAGTGCAGTCCAAGCGCAGCGAAGTGCTGTTCGTTGACTATATGGCCGAGCACCTCACGCCCACCGGCCGCGCCGGCATCATCGTGCCCGAAGGCATTATCTTCCAGAGCCAGACCGCCTACACCAAACTGCGCAAGATGATGGTGGAGGAATACCTCGTCGCCGTTGTCTCGCTTCCGGGGGGTATGTTCAATCCTTATTCCGGTGTCAAGACCTCGATCCTGATTCTCGACAAGACGCTGGCCAGGAAGACCAATACCATAGCCTTCTTCAAGGTCGAGAACGACGGCTTTGGCCTCGGCGCCCAGCGCCGCGAAATTGACAAGAACGACCTGCCACAGGTCCAGGCCGAGATCGACGAATACCTGCGCTGCCTACGCGCCAGGGAATCGGTAGCCGATTACCAGCCCACGCTAGGCCTCATCGTGCCGAAGGAGACAATCACCGCGAATGGGGAATTCAACTTGAGCGGGGAGCGGTATCGGGAAAATGGCACCCGTTCCTCGCGCTTCCCCATCGTGCCTTTGGGTAAAGTCGCTGAAGTAATCGCAGGACAATCGCCGCCCGGAGAGTCCTACAACGATGCTGGTACCGGCACGCCGTTCTATCAGGGCAAGACTGAATTCGGTGAAATATTTATCGGTGAACCTACGAAGTGGACTACGGATCCACGGAGATTTGCAGAGGATGGCGACATTCTCATGTCCGTGCGTGCTCCGGTTGGCCCTGTAAACCTTCCGACGCAGCGAATTTGCATTGGCCGAGGTTTAGCAGCGATTAGACCTATTGAGGGTCTCTTTCTCACATCCTTCGTATTCTATATTCTTCGCAGTTTGGAGGCAGAGATCATTGGCGATGCAGGAGCAGCATTCGCATCGATCAATCGCGGTGAAATCGAGAAGATCCAAATCCCCCTCCCGCCACTGGATGTGCAGAAGGAAATCGTGGCGGAGATCGATGGCTACCAGAAAATCATTAACGGCGCCCGCCTCGTCCTCGATAACTACCACCCCCACATCCCCATCCACCCAGACTGGCCAATGGTGATGTTGGGAGATCTCTGCAAACCAGAATATGGCTTCACTGAAAAAGCCGCAGACAGCGGAGACGTCCGCTTCATTCGCATCACTGACATCGCCGAAGACGGAACACTTCGAAAGGAAGACCCGAAGTTTATTGCGTTGACCGACGATGCAAAAGGCTCCCTACTAGCGAAAGGAGACATACTCGTCGCTCGCACGGGTGCAACATATGGCAAGACCATGTTTTTTAAGGAGGACTATCCGGCAGTCTTTGCTTCTTACCTAATCCGACTTCGCTTTCCTGAGGATCGCGTATGCCCCGGCTATTACTGGGTGTTTGCGCAAAGCGATATATATTGGAATCAAGCTAGAATATTGATGAGTGGTGGCGGCCAGCCGCAGTTCAATGGCAACGCACTCAAGCAGGTTAAGTTCCCCCTCCCACCTCTTGCCACCCAGCAATCCATCGTCGTCGAGATAGAAGCCGAGCAGGCCCTGATCACTGCCAACCACGAACTAATCGTCCGCTTCGAGAAAAAGATCCAAGCGGTACTTGCCCGTATTTGGGGCGAAGACGAACCTGCCCCGCCGGTGGTGTGAGCCCATGGAAGAAGCCGCCGAACGACGGCCGAGCACCTGGTTAGGCTGCTAGCGGCCACCACAGGTGAGCGGTTGAGGTGAGAGTTATGTCCGAAGAACAGCCCCCGCTGACTCCTCCGACGCACGGAGTATTTATTAGCAAAGGTATGCGTGTGGGCGTACCCGAGGGTGGTCTCACTATTAGCATCGACGGGAGTGGTGAGCCTAACGCTCAACTGGTGCTCTACGCTGCGCTAGATGTAACACCCCACTGGCTCGGTATCGCCCTCAGCCATTTGCAGGTCGCCGAGCAAGAGCACCAAAAGCTTGCTCCAGCGTGGCAACAGCAGGAGAACGAAGAGATCGTGAGAGTCTTAGAAGCGGAGTTCATCGCATCCATGCAGGCCATGATGGCTGCTGCAATCGGCATTGATGCCTTCTATGCGGCTGTAAAAGAACACGTGACGATACCAGCAGCGATGCTCCAAGCGTGGCGCGATAAGGGGACGGCACGCCACAAGCAGGTCTACGAGGTTCTCCGCCGCGGCTTCAAGATAGGCAAGGGAGCATTGCCCAAAGTCCGGGAGGCGCTGAAGGAGATCTACCGCTTCCGTGACCTCGCCGTTCACCCGGATCCAAATCTTGCGCAGCCTCCGATACATCCCGACCTCGGGGTAGGGACTGAGTGGCGCTTCGTCTACTTCCGGTTCGACAACGCGAAGGCCCTCGTCAATGCCAGCCTGAGCTTGATCGTTCAGTTCCTAGATGTACCGAACGACAAGAACAAAGACCTTAAGCGATATGCCGAAGAAGCGAGTCCACTGATGCAGCCGCTCGTCCACCAGTGGGAGACAAGTACGGTTCGCTGTATCCTCGACCGCATTCTACTCCGGAGGATAGTGACAAGTAGGGCAAGTCCTCGATCCAGGGTAGCAGCCTAACCCGCCCAGGCAGCCGAAGTCGCTGTGCGGCCCAAGATCGTAGCCATTTAGAAAGTTGGTTTCGGCCCGCTAGTTTTCCCGATCTATCGGTGCAGCGAGGCTGATGGGCAATCCGTTGATATTCCTCCTCCCCTCATTCCTGCTATAATACCCTCTGCTCCTTGCCTCACTGAACACGGTTCCGGCGATTGCCCATTGCCGGTTGCTGGCGGCAAGGAGCATTTTATTTTCCCCTCTTGACTCTTTAGCCCAAATGTTCTAAAATAGTCTCAAACACGGCGAGGCGATCGCCTCCCCGCGGCTAACCCCACGGGGAGGCTTTCGCGTTCCATCCCACCTGCCCCGAGCGTAATTGAGGGGGCCTGCCAGGAAACAAAAAGGTAGAAAAAACCGGCTTCTATCCCAGCAAATTTCCCCAGGGGGAACATATCCACCTGGGAAAAAATGACAGCAGCTTGGAAAGCGAAATCAAGGTTTGCCGCCCACGCCCACCATATGTAGCAGGCCATGCTCTTTGTCCACATCCTTGCCTTTCAAGCCGGCCAACTCCGAGATCC
>Ga0315291_10002168_pt1 | contig 25867 bp, 29 predicted proteins | sample YL17G12_20_MG_FD_203070 | JGI IMG/M metagenome (GOLD analysis project Ga0315291, IMG submission 203070) | Sediment microbial communities from Yellowstone Lake, YNP, Wyoming, USA - YL17G12_20 | ecosystem: Environmental > Aquatic > Freshwater > Lake > Sediment | place: USA: Wyoming | collected...
GCGTGCGGGCGAGGATCTTCTCCCGCTTTCTTGGCTCGAGGGCGAGCTGGGCCAGATGGTCGGAGAGCGTCGGTGGCGCAAGGGTCGTGTAATCGTGGTGCGGCTTGATCTCCTCGAGAATCTCAGGAAGACCGACTAGCCAACCGATCCTGAGCCCATTGAGCCCGTAGGCCTTGCTCAGCCCACCCGTAACTAGCGTGCGGTCGTGGTGCGCCCAAAGGGATTCTGTGATCGGGCCTTCGCGCTCGGCCCCAACGAATATCTCGTCTGACATTAGCCACGCGTTCGAGTCTCTGGCGGCGTCAAGAAGAACCTTGCGCTGCTCCCTGGCCATGACTGCCCCAGTTGGGTTGTTTGGGTTGCAGACCTGGATGACCTTGGTCTTCTTGGTGACTAGGGATTTGAGGTCCTCAGGGTCGAATTGCCACCCGAGCTCCTCCTTGAGCCACATGGGTTTGACCTTCAAGCCGAAGGTTCTTGCGAGGCCCCAGACCTGGGCGTAGTCAGGGGCCATCAGCACGATCTCGTCCCCCTTCTCGAACAGGTGCCATGCGGCCATGAAGTTGGCTTCAGAGGAGCCGGTGGTGACCATTATGTTCTCTGGGGTGGCCTTGTTGTAGATAGAAGCAATCGCCGACTTCAGCTGCGGAGTGCCGTCCGCTTGTGAGTAGCCCAGGGGGATGTCCAAGAATTCCTTACCCGCTTGGTCGCTCTCGACGAGCTCGCGAGATGTCAGAGGTTGGACGCTGCTCTCTGACAGGTTGTACTCGACCATGTTCTCGTACTTGCACTGCCAGCGCTCTTGAGCGAAAGGAACGATCTTCACTGGGCTCACCGTGCGACTGCATGCGCGCCCGGGGATAAAAGAAATCGCTGAGCACGTGAGTTTGCGAGAAGTCGTGGCTGTGTTCGAAAGACTCGCGCTCCGAAACATGGTGTCGTTGCACCGAGCTAGTCCTCTTGTCTCTTCTCCCAGACTTCTGCCAATCAACTGCAAGGGATGTCTGTCAGGCATGCGCGGTCAAAAGACATAGTTCGCAAGATACACAAACTCGCCGGAGAGGAATGCAGCAAACCAAACCACATACAGATAGGGCGCGAGTCTATTGTGTAACTTCAATCCTTTCTTCCTCCACAGATAGAGCAACGCTGTAGACAATATGAGAATCTCAAGAGCAATCACGATGACTGCGATAATTCCATGCACTATGAAGTAAACTAGGAGCGCACCGTGGATGTCAAGTGTGGTTCCTTCCACTTGACCGCCAGAAAGCCTATAGAGCATATAGAATATGGACAGGCTGAGGTCCCAGATCACCGCGATTGTCCCCGTTGCGCTATGGTATGCCAGTCTCCTCTTGCCACTAATGTAGGCGTGTGTGAATAAGAAAGCGACAGGGATAAGGGCAACCGCAATCAGCGTACTCGCCCATGGAGCATCAGTCACAAACAGCGAATGGCAACCCCATCTATAAAGAAGCAGTTGCTGCACCGAGCCAAACCTCCCCGACGCCAGACTAGGAGCTGAAATCCTCAACTCCAGTTCCATCCCTTCTGTCAGGGGCTGATGTGAGATGAGATCGGCGGAGATTGAAGTACTAGTTCTTCGGTTCGACCCCTGATGCCTGAGCGGAACGGGAGAATTCCCAATGCCGCCAACCATGAGGTCTCCTTCAGACGATATGAACCAGGGGACATTCCATCGTGCGCCCGCCTCGCCGAGGATGCTTGGCCTGCTGGGCCGGCGCTTGTGGCCGAAGAGACCGAGTCATCGGGGATGGAAGGCTACATGGAGTACTCCAGGAGAGTCGCAAACTGGACCGACATCGCATACACATCCGACGGCATCGTCGGATTCCTGTTTGGCAGAATTGACGGCCTCCCCGAAAAGGTACCATCCAGGAAGTCTCCGTTCGGCGAGCTGCCGTCAATCTTCAGGTCGTTCTTCGCGAGAGGGCGCATCACCCCGGCGCTCTTGAGATTCCTCTGGAGCCTCATGCTCACGGAGCTGAAGGTCAAGCTCAACACCCCGAGATCAGACGCATCTATTGAGATGTTCATCGTCGGTTCGATGTACAGGGGGAAAGGGGTCGGGAATGAGCTTTTTGACAGATTCCTAAGGGCCGCGAGGAACGCTGGCTCCACGCTCGTGACGGTGTACACCGAGGACAGGATGAGCAACTGGGGGTTCTATGAAAGGCGAGGGTTCAGGAGGGTGCGGACCTTCTACGACAACATCACGTCCCACTACTCGGGCTCGCACGCCAGTGGGATCATACTCGCCCTTGACCTGAAGGAAGAAAAGACCATAAGAGATGAAAGATGATTCGACTTCGAAATCAATGGTAGGCTCGAGCCACATCCGGAGAGCACTGTTGGCCCTTGTCTCCTTGCCGCTTCTGTCCGCTAGTGCAGGAGCCTGGAGCAACGGTGGGTACTCCGCAGATCAGGCCAACCCCGATTATGGGACGCATGACTGGATCGCAGACGCTGCCCTTGCCCTGCAGACTAAGAACGTCACATTCCTCAGGACAACTTATCACACAGAGTTTCTCCTTGGGACAGAAGCGCCCGACAACCCCGAGTACATAGGAGACACGACAAAGCACCATGTCTACTTCTACTCGTCACACCAGCTCCAAGACGACATCTGCGCCGTGAGAGCCTCTCAGATCTACCAGACCGCCCTCGGATACTTGCTCACGGGCGATTATCACAGCGCAGCCTTCGACATCGGAGTCTTGGCTCACTATGTCTCAGATCCTGGAGTATTCGGGCACACGATGGGTGCCTACACGGACTGGGGAGGCGAGGTGCACCATTCCGACTACGAGAACGAGTTCGAGTCGATGCTAGGCTCATTGTCCCCACCGACGGGATTATCACTTGGAGATTCCGACGCATACAACGCAACCTTGGATTTGGCTGAGATCATCACCTTCGGGGGGAGTGTGATCCAGTCGAACGTCTGGATGGATGAGAACTATGACTGGGCTGAGGGGACGTTCGTAGCGAGCGCAATGGCCTCCCTACATGCATCCGTGGCAGCAGTTGCTGCCGTCATAGACCATCTGATGATAGAAGCATCTTCTTCATCGCCGCCACCACCGCCTCCGCAGATACCGCATGTACCTCAACCGCCGGCTCATTTGACCGCCTCAGTTGATGGCTCACAGATAGTCCTCACTTGGTCAGCGCCTTCGAGCGACGGTGGTGCAAGCATAACGGGTTACGCAGTATACCGCGGGACGGACTCACAAAGCCCCTTGCATCGGACAACCGTCTCGAGCAGCACATACAGCTGGACCGACAAATCCCCTGAGAAAGGCGTGACCTACCACTATTGGGTGACGGCTGAGAACTCTGCAGGTTCAAGCGAGTGGTCGGAAAGGGCTTCTGCAACGGTCCCGAAGAAGACCGACTCGTCTACGCTGCCGATAGCCCTGGCAGCAATCTCGATCGCCATAGCATCGGGAGGAGTCCTGCTGTGGCGGAGAAGGCCTCGCTAATACAAAGGTAGGAAGCGCTGGAGAAGACTCCAAGTCACATCGTTCGAAGATCATTGGCGAACGGGCGGGATAGCCCATGGAACCTGAGCGGAGAAGACAAGGGTTCAGGCTCGACGTAGCAAGTCTCAGAAAAAGAACAAGACACTCGATGTCACACAGGGGTAGCCTTGTTCTCCTGAGCCAACAAGTACGCTCCAAATCCTATTGCCCAGAACATCGCAGGGTAGAAGATCATTCGCTCCATTCCGCCTGCCCCAAGGCCAAGGTAGATGTCGCCTCCAAAGAGGCCCAACGCCAGAAGGCCAATCAGGCCGAGAAGGACGAACAGATACGACAGAGGAGAACGGACCATCTTAGAGGACCAGATCACTGCCAAGTTCCCGAATAGGAAGGCCATGAGGGCAAACACGGAATGCACTTCGGGAATGTCATTCTCATTGAAGACTCCGACCCCTATTGCTCCGACTCCAGAAAGCGCGAGCATCAGCCAGATCCATGATTTGTCGGACCTCTGCCTCAGCAGAGCCGCGGTCACCAGAGCCATCAATCCAAAGAGGATGATGGCGGCAGTGAAGATCCAGCGTGAGGGAGACGGACCGACCCCCAGATCGCTGATGTAGTTCTGAGATGTGCTGTATCCAGAGTACAGAAACTCAGCCAGATGAACCATGAACAGCATCTCCAGACCTCCAACAAGAAGCCACAGACCGGGAGACCGCATTTCGACCATGAAGCGAATACGTCGATGATACATAATGTTGATTCCCATGCTGAGGAGAACCTGGACGAAGGGAAGGAGGAGTCAAGCTCGATGAAAGGATGTGGAAAAATCGAAAAGTGAAGGGCTACTTGCCCTTCTTTCTGGTGGCCAGCAGGACGATCACTACTACGATCGCAACGACGATCAGAAGTAGCACCACGAGTCCGCCAAGATTCATTGGCTCAGTTGCGGGTCCCAAGTTCATGTTCGTGTACGCGGTATACACAGGGTCGTGCACGACCCTGTAGCCGTCCCACTGCGGAAACGACACCGCGTACCAAAGCGGATACGCGTTGAAGCCGTCCTTGTTCTGGGGCAACAGGCTTCGCTGCGCGAGATCCAACGGTCCTGTGTACTTGCTCTGGACGTAGTCGCTCAAGCCATACGCGAACACGCTCATGGAACCAGCAGCAAAGCCTAGCTGCCATGCGACCAACAACAGGTCGACCGCTTGGGCGCCGACGATGGCGTTCAGGGCTGGCTGGTCGTTCTTCACCACCTGGCCAGAGCTCTCGTTGACGAGGTCGAAGGTACCTCGGGTGCCGATCTGCATCGCTCGCTCGCCATTGTCCCCAACCTTGAGTACGATGTCCTGATCGAGAGGAGCGGTGATGTTCGGATCGATGGTGTTGCCCGTGACATTCGCAGATGCTCCTTGATACTTCGATGTGAACACCGTCACGAAGTGGACCACGCATATTCCCAGGGTATCAGGTATGTCGCGCGGGTTTGCGGGAATCGGAATCCCCAGGATGACCGCCCAGAGCTCAGTGACCTGGCCCAGCGTGTACCAGGTCTCTGCCTTGACAACGCCCGTGCTGTTGTCCATCGTGATCTCGTAGTCTACAGTGAGCTCGCTAAACTTGGCTATCCAGCCGGTCCGATAGACCATGCTTGCCAGGAAGTTCGGGGACACGAACGCGTAGAGGTTGAGGTACTGGATCCCGAACCTGTAGTGCCCCTCACCCAGCTTCTGAACAGGACGCACATGTGCCTCAGGGAGATATTCTCCTCCAAGCGCCGCGCCGACCCCAAAGGGCACTACGTAGAGCACGTTCTCGTGCCCTGGATCCGGCAGGCCGTTCGTGCCAGGACCAGTGCCATTGTAAGTGTCGTCAAAGACCATCAGGAAGGCAAGTTCCGCTCCTATGAAGACCTCCCTGTCCTCCGGGGTCCGGTAATGCATCCCGAACAGCTGGAAGGGTACCGTCCCGGTGCCGTTCGCGTTCTCCACCATGTTCAGGCAGAGAAGGAATGCCTGAACGCCTTCGTAGTTGACATATGATGCCGAGAAGGTGAGGTTGTCTCCCGCGGCGTTCTGCACTTCTATCGAGCTGTTTGTCCAGTATTCCTCGTCGAACGTGTGCCCGAATGTCGCCGCCTCGTCCCCGTCATGCCAAGTGGCCGGAGGAAACGCGCTCACGTTGGCCACCATCATCATGCCCACAACTAGACTGGCTAACACTGTCAATATCCGCCTCATGCTGAATCACACCACTCCTGCATCCCTCAGGATTCCCACCGCTGTGACAGAAAAGTATCCATCTGATGGAATAATAACCTTTTGCAGGGTCTCTGCCGTTCTCGCGCACAAGACAACAAGGCGCGAAGATAGGAAACGCGGAGACCTTGCCGGTTGCTCGGGAACAGTGACCATGTCTCCAGGGTTCGACCTTGGGTTTGTTATTTCCCCTTTCCATCTCCCATCCGAAGGTGTCGAGGATGAGCGAACGAGAGATACCGAGTGAGGCTAGAGAGGTCTTCGGAACGCCCGGATTTGCCTGGAGGGTGGGCTTGTCGATCTTCGTCGTGTTCGGATGGCTCGCGTTCCTGCTGATATGGCTGTTCTTCTACGCCGGGGACTACGACGTGTTCCAGAACATAGCAATATTCCTGGTGTCAGTGATCGTGGGAATCGGAATACTCGCAGGCGCGTGGGCCACCTGGGGCATCAGATACGCTTCTAAGTTCGGAGACGGCGGTGGCGAATGGACGAGGCATCGCGGGACATGAATACTGAGCACCGTGGCCGGCCTTGGATGGCTCATATTCCTGATCATATGGCTGTTCTTCTATGCGGGAGACTACAACGGATATCAGAACCTCGCGATAGTTATCACATCGCTCTTGATCCTAGGGGCCGTCACGAGCAGCACATGGGTTGTCAGATGGCTCAGGGTCATGAGGAAGAGTGCCTGAAGGAGACTTCCAACAGATCTGAAGAGGTCCATCACTTCGATTTCGGCCTGCCAAGGAGCGTCTCAAGGTTCCTGGGGAAGATGCTGATATCAAGACCGGCCCTCTTGAGCTTCTTGCTAAGCAAGGTCGCTTTCTTGTCCGAATATTTGCCCTTGAGGAGATACTCGGTCTCCTCCTCGCTGAACGACTCCCCCTCTTCGAATTCGCCTGCGAACTCCTTGTTGTAAGGACAGACCCGCTGGCATATCATGCACCCGATTATCGCGTTGTGCCACTCAGGCTTGACCCACGAAGGGAATGCATGTTCGCTCGTCTTCTCGTTCATGCAGGTGAGACACAGTTCCGCCCTCAGCAGGAACCTGTCCTCAGAGATCGCTGCTGTCGGACATGCAGACACACATGCCCTGCACTTGGCGCACTTCGGCAAGGTTCTCTTCTCCCCCCAGTAACCTTCCGGAGGGTCTAAGTCCGAATAGAACGCCGTCAGCCTTTGGAAGCTTCCGAATCCCGGCGAGTATGTTATGTTGTTCCTCCCGTACATCGTGACCCCGCTCCTCACCGACAGGAGCTTCAAGGGCGGGGAAGCATTGACAAGCTTAAATGGAGCGCCCCTCTGGCCGTCCTCCAGGATGCTTCGTATCCTGCGCGTGACCTGAGCACCGGTGCCATAGGTCGGAGGCACCACGAACTTGAATGCCTCGCCCCCATGATAGAAGGTCACTCTGCGCTGGGGGTCTGGAGCAGCGACTATGAGTATAGACTTCGGCCTGGGGATCGCCCTCGGTAGCTTCTCGTCAAAGTAGAGGGAAATCGACTCATTGTAGAACTCCTCGTCGAGCAATCCATCTTTTAGGAGCGTCCCAATCTCGGCTTTCACTTCCTCGACACGGTGGTACGGAACGATCGCCCCTCGTAAACCGTTCTTCTCCAACAGGCCCAATACATCTTTGGGATCCATCAAGCTCACTTGAGACGGCGAATGGAGCCTCATTATGATAACTCTACGGCCGTCCCAGGACGGCTTTGGCGGCAGGCGCACTCCGGCCGTTCCAGAGCAAAGAGGTTTATCGTCGGCAAAGGAATGCGGAGGACAGGAGGGATACCAACGCCAGTGGTAATTGTCAACATGTGGGCCGGGAGGGACGACAGTGCGAAGCGCAGGATAGCGGACGGGATAACGAAGGTTTTCGAGAATGAGAACGTGCCCCGAGATGCCGTGACCGTGATAATGAACGAGGTCTCCAAGAACAACTGGGCAGAGGCGGGCAAGCTGTGCTCAGATTAAGGAAAGGAAGAAGGGGAGGAAAGAGAGAGAGGTTCTAGGTCGGGACACCCACCGCCCGCCTTGACCCCAAGGATTCGAACGCCGATTGGTAGAAGTCCCTGGTCAACATGAACACGAACAACTGGATGAACGCCCGGGCCGCGAGCTCATCGGCCCCGGATCGCTCTTCAGCCAGCGACCGATTCATTGCTCTAGCATCTCTCTCATAGGAGCCCAGTAGAACTCCTTCCAACCAGTATCGAATCTATCGCCGCACCCGACTGGCACTCCCGACTGGACAAGAATCAACTGAGTCCCGTTCTTCGTGGCCTTTAGGGAGAATGTCACCTTGGAGAAGTAATCCTGGGGCCAACAGTCCTCTTCGGGCTTCCAGAGCTGCACAATCTTCTTGTCAGGCACGAGCTCGACATTCTCGCCCGTTATGTATCCATCATATACGCTGACCTTCCCGCCCACCTTCCTGCTAATAGAACATCTACCACCAGTGAACTTCGCATGCTTTCGCGAATCCATCAGGGCTTCGTAGACTTCGTGTGGAGATGTCTTGAAAGTGGCAGTCTGCCGGATTGTTCGAGTCTTCATGTGTCTGACCTCCTGTGCGAGCCTCACCGGGCATCGTAATCGGATTTGCGGGTACATCTAGTTTGGACCGTCCATCTTCGGTTATCGTTTCACGAGGTTCTCCTGAAGACTGAGCCATCAAGGGGTCCGGATTCGGACGGCGAGTGCTTGGCCCTTGCTGGCCGGGCCGCGCCGATCTTCGGGCGAGCCGGTTGATAGTCGTCAAACCCAATTCACTTGTACCTGGGACACCTAGTCAACACTGCCATGCAAGTCAGAATTGGCTCTAGGATGAAGTGGGCGCTCTTGGTGATTTCCGTTGCGGCTATGGTTATCACGGCAGCGTTGTTGATGGCCTCCGCCCCTGGCGCAGAGGACGACAACAGCAGTATTTCCATAGCTGGGCTAGTCGACTCTCCGATCACGATGGATCTTGCTGAGCTCAGGTCACGCCAAAGCGTGACGATGACTGCCGAACTCATATGTGTGTCCGGAATCTCGTCTGGAACCCATGACTGGACAGGCGTGAGGCTGAAGGATCTCCTCAGCGAAGCCGGAGCCCAGGCAGACGTGATCAAGGTCACCTTCACCTCGTCCGACTACTACATGACCGATCTCACGCTCCAGGACGCGATGAGGGACGATGTCATAATCGCATACCTCGAGGACGGCTCCCCCATCAAAGAGAAAACGAGACTCGTCGTGCCCGGGAAGTGGGGATACAAGTGGATAACAGACATCATGACCATAGAGCTCGTGGACTACGACTTCATGGGCAAATGGGAGAGCAGAGGATACTCGGACGACGCGACGATCCCTACGTGAAGTTCTCCGGGACTTTCTCGGATCGAGCCGCGAAGGGCCGTCTCCCGCCGAACGAAACATCCTAGACCCAGCGGGCCCTACATCCCCCAAGCAGTGGTCTGAGGAAGACTGCTCCTGGGCCAGCCCGAAACTCTCCTTTCACCCCGGGAACAGATTCATCTGAGCAGAACTGCCGGTCGAGAACATGCCGCATCCTGAAGACGCACTGAAGATCGTGAGCCCCGGAGATGTAGCGACCAAGATGAGGCTCGATTACTCGCGTGGTATCAAAGACGCCACTACGAAGGCCATCGAGGAGCTCCACGGACTTTGCACGAAGCTCGCACGGCCCGATGTCGACCTGAATGCCTTTCTCAAGGAGACCGCCGAGATGATATCGAGGCTTTTCGGGATCGCTAGTGTGGCGGTCGCTATCTGGGACCCCGCGATGAAGCACTACAAGTATGAAATCGTCATCGGCGTCGGGGAGGAGTCGGTCAAAGGATTCAAGCAGCTCTTCTACACGAAAGAGCAGCTCTTCAACGAGAGAACATACCCAAGCCATGAGGTGAGCAAGCAGACCAGGCTCTACCTGAGCGAGGAACGGCCGTATGCGGAGAACGAGGAGTTTTCCTACAACAGGCCCGCCCTGCTGGGCATGAAGAGGCATTCGCTCACGGACAGCCTCGAGGCGGACTATCTGTGCGTGTACCTCCACGGTCCGGGCGACGAGATACTCGGCTGGATGGAAATCTCGGGGACCAAGTTCAGGAAGCTGCCGGATGTGACGACGATCAAATGGATTGAGCTGATCGGGTCCATGATCGTCCTCGCGGTTCGTAGCAAGCGCTGAGACGACCGACAAGAAGCGCTAGCTGGAGTCCTGATTCCGCACAGTCAGTTGTCAATTGTTCCAACAAAGACACAAATATGCCATATGGCATTTGCCCGGAGGAGGAAGGGGGGAGACAGCCTCATGATTCGAAGAACTCTATTGGTGATTCTGACTTTGGGCATGGTCTTTGTTCTAATCGGCCCGCTGTCTAGCGGGAACGTTGCATCTGCGAAGCAGGACAACACGAAGGTCGCATACAACCTTTACTTCGGCGACCTGCACGCCCACACCGGGTACTCCGACGCCTACGAAGATAGCACCCCATGGGACGCCTACAAGGCGGCTATTGATGCGGGAGCGGACTTCATGGCTCTGACAGATCATGCAGCGATCTGGCATGGCTACGAGGCGTGGACTCTCGACCAGAACGAGTGGATTGACACCTTGGCAGCTGCGGACTACTTCACATCCAGGAAGTTCGTCGCGATGGCGGGGTATGAGGCTTGGCTTCTCGCCAACCTTGGAGAGATCAATGTGTACAACGTCCGGGAGCTACCTGCGTCTGGACCACAAGGAGCACAATTCGATCGGCTCGAGAACTTCTATGATTGGCTCGCGTCGCAGTCCGGCGCGATCGGCCAGTTCAATCACCCCCTCTACGTGAGCGACAATTTCCAGGATTTCGCCTACTACACGGAAACCAGGGACATCGGGATGAGCATCCTAGAGGTGTACAACGACGAGTTCACCGAGGGCAGCTACATCATGGCGTTGGATGCCGGATGGCATGTGATGCCCTCAGCTAACTCGGACACACACTACTCCGACTGGATTGCTGGCAATGAGATGAGGACAGTTCTCCTTGCGCCTAGCCTCACCCCGGATAACCTGTACGCTGCCATGAGTGCCTCTCGAGGTTACGCGACACTTGACAAGAACATGCGCATTTCGTACACGTTGAACGGCGAGGTCATGGGCTCTACCCTTGCTTCACAGACATCCACCTACAAAGCCTTGGTCCACATAGAGGACCCCGACAGGGTGGCGGCCGACCGCATCACGCTGGTGGAGATCGTATCCGACGGAGGGGTCGTCGTAGCAAGCGCACCCACCCACGCCAACACCGTGGACCTCACGTTCTCGCTGCCGTCAAGTGCAGCCACCTACTACTACGTCCGAGTGACCACTGCATCGAGCTTGGGCGGCGGGCCTGGAGTCACGGCTTGGACTGCCCCGGTGTGGACGGGTCAGGTGTAGACGGGTCGCTGACTGCGACTGGGCTCGTCGAGCGGCGGACCTAGCGTATGGATACAAAAGAAGGCATGGAGGGCTTCTCTAGGTGGTCCGCTAGCTTCACACCTCCATGAGCGCCTTCGCATCGTAGAGCATCTCGGTAGTGTCACTCAGCGTCTTCGCCGTTCTGGCGACGGCTTGCGATGATATGCTCACGGGCGATTCTTCTTTCTAAAATCCATCGTATGTTCCGGGAGCTTCCCGAAAGGCTTGAAGCCTACCTTCTTGTACATCCCGACACCCTCGACAGTTGACAGGACGACAACGAACTTGAACCCCATTCTGCGCGCCTCGGCGAGAGCAGCTTCCACGGTCGCGCCACCGACGCCTTTGCCCCTGCCCGAATGAATCGTTCCGACTGCCTGCAATCCGGCGATGTCTTCGCTCCAGAACAGCATCGAGGCGCTCACAGGCGCTCCATTGAGGAACCCAATGAACATCTGTCTCGGTAAGGAGAGGCGCTCTCGTTTCTCTAGCGAGATGTTGAAGCAGGCGTTCTCGAGCATCCAAGGAGCGACCTCCTTGGGAGACTCCCACGACCTCGCCAAGCAGGCGACCCATTCCTCGCAATCCTTCTCGCTGGCGACCGTCTTCGTGGTCACCCCATCTGAGAGACCAGGATGCTCCCCGACTCTGCTCAGATCGATAGCCATAGCCGTGAGGTCGTAATCGTGCGGATAGCCTCGCGCCTCGAGGTGTCTTCCCAGATCCTTCGGCTCTGTGAGCATTCCGACATGCCAGATCATGGTGAGTTTGCGCGATCTGAACTGATCGATCACGGAGTCGATTCTCTCTTTAAGATCGTCCGAGGACAGGGTGCATCTCATGACCACATTGAATATCTCCTGCGGAAGGCCTGTGATGCATTGGGTGACGCCGCCTTTCTCGGAGAACTCCGCATTCGGCGAGAGACCCACGCATCTCCAATAGTCGATGTAGTTCTGTTCGCACGCTCTGGCGATGTCCTCTGCGGAGAGATCTCGAAGCAGGCTCTTCTTCCCCAGTTTCAATCTTCCCTAATCCCCGAATGGACTACAGCCTCACTTGAAGGATTGCCTTCTTGCCGGTGACATCGTGACCGCGGTGAACATGGACGCCCTCTTCAGGGTACTCGAAGCTTCTTAGTAAAACTGAGCATTTGGTGGAAAGAACCAATAGGAAGGGAGAACCATTCGTATCTAGCTAGGAGGAACATCTCTCCCCTCCGGAGCTTTGCCGAGCAGTGTGAGCTATGGGAAGCGAAGTCATCAAGCCCGAAGTGATCAAGAAACGCATGTGGCTGGAGTACCAGTACGCCAGCACCAACCCGGCCGGCGAGCGCGTGGACTGCATACATCATCTAATCGACGACCTCGCGGACCCGAAGCTGGACATGCACGCGTTCTTGCAGGATGCGAGCAACACCATAAGGGACAAGCTCGGGTTCAAGGAGGTCACGATCGGCCTGAAGGACCCCTCCGAAGGGAAGTATAAGTACGAGGTCATGTCCGGGCTGCACGACGACAACTGGGAGGCGCACAAGCAGCTGGCATATACCTACGAGGAATTCTACAGCCAGGATATCTACAAGTTCATGCAGATCAGCAAGTACACGAGGCTGTACCTGGCGGAGGACAACCCGTACGATGTAGACGAGGAGGGGACCTTCCACAGGGACGTGATGCTCCAGTCCGCCCGGAAGTCCTTGGACGACACGATCGAGGGGGACTACATAGACATACTGATACTCGGGAAGGGCGAGGAGCTCCTTGGCTGGATAGAGATCTCGGGGATGCAGAACGGCAAGTTCCCGGACGCACAAATGATCAAGTGCGTAGAGCTGCTCGCATCGGTCATCGGTGTGGCGCTTGCGCATCGCAGCTCGTGAAGCGTCCCTTACTTCTATCGATAATGATAGGCTGATAACCACATCGACCTGCTCTTTATCTTCACAAGTCAGAACCGGGATATGTGGCGCCGCTAATCTCGCACCGTGGTTTCACAGCTGACGTTCATCCGTACATGACCACCGAGAGGACGAGGCACGGAAGCAGAGGCGCAGTTGTCCTGTTGGCGCTCGGCATGTCGTTCGCATTCGCGCTCGGGGTGCTTCCGTCCCTTGGAAGGACGGACACCGTCGACAACAACAGCTCAGCGAACTCGTCCCAAAGCCTCAGCTACGATTTCAAGGTGCACGCTCTGAACTGCACTTCACAGACTCGGACTCAGAACGGGACACTGTTCAGGTTCAATGCCGCAGACCTGCCCTTCGAATTCTCGACGGTCTACTTCGGCGACTACAGGTCAGATACGAGCTACTCGCACAAGTACTACGGCGGCTCGGGGATCCTGGTCAATGCGAGCGGCTCGAATGCAGTTATGGTCCTCAGGGAGAACGGCGGACGGTTCGTGAGCAGGATAGACTACCACGGTCAGGCCCAGATCGTGTTCAACGGCAAGGTCGAGTCCGTGACATACCCGTTGGTTGCGACCAAGTACGACGGCACCGATCAGATAATCCAAGACTGGAGGAACAGGACATGGACTCCAGATGACGGCGTCTTGGTCGAGCATCCGTCGAACGTCACCCTCGCAAGCGCGAAGTTCTACTTGATGACCCTCGAGCCGAGCGGAACCACTGACATCCCGGAGTTCGAGATTCTGCCGATAGTAGGGGCGGTAATTGTCGTGTTCCTGGCTGTGCGCAGGAGTGCTGCCCGCGAATAGCCGGCCGGCGCAACAGTTCGGTCAAACAATAATGTCCGCAACGGACCGTGCGATATTGCATGGTGAATGCGATGACAGAGAAAGCTACGTTCGCGGCAGGCTGCTTCTGGGGGATCGAGGCTTCCTTTAGGGAAGTGAAGGGTGTCATCAACGCGACGGTAGGATACTCAGGGGGCGGGACCGCGAACCCCACATACGAGGAGGTTTGCTCGAACAGAACAGGCCACGCGGAGTCAGTGCTCGTCGAGTTCGATCCATCAGTGGTCTCGTATGACCAGCTTCTGGAGTCTTTCTGGAGCGTGCACAACCCGACCACCAAGGACAGGCAGGGGCCGGATGTCGGGACCCAATACCGCTCGGCGATATTCTACCACACGCCAGAACAAAGGGACAAAGCGCTGGCTTCGAAGGCAAAGCAGGAGAGGAGCGGCAGGTACGGTGGACGACCGATAGTGACCGAGATCGTTCCCGCATCCACTTTCTACCCCGCAGAGGAGTACCATCAGCGATATCACGAGAAGCACGGGCTACGAGGCTGCAGGATAAGCTGACGGAAGGCGAGGAACGAGTCCTCGATAAGCCACCGGAAGGCGGGAGAACCTCCCAGCAAATGTTATTACCCCCGCAGTCGATTCAAATACTCAGCTTACGGGTGGTAATAATGGCCGGAGAACCTTCGTACGTTGGTCCAGGGATTCTGAAGTTTCCCGGAAGGGGCGCAGTCCGGAAGCGGATGGCTTCTTCTCGGAAAGTGCCGATCATTGCGGCAATGGCAATAGCTGCACTGTTGTTTTCAATGCTTCTCTATGTGGGATATTCTCCAGAATCGGGCAAGGCAACGAAGTCCCTCTCCGTCACCACCCTCCTTGTAGTTCTTACATACCAGCACTATGACACCGGCATGCCGTGTGTCGTTCCACCTCCGCCACCAAATCCGGCTGGACCTCATTTGTGGAACGACTCAGCAGGGCTTGACGGGATCTATGGGAATGCGGATGACTGTCCTCACTGCTCCGCGTATTGCGCTCCGGCAAGCATCTCCATGATCTCAACCTACCGAGGTCTCGGCGCACCGGCCAATGTTCAGGACGCGATTTATGACAACGGCAAGTCAGTGCTCCCAGAAATAACAGGAAACAACAAGATCGAGACCCATGGAGAAGGAATGTTCCACGGCGTCGGCGTACGGCCTCCAGAAGTCCAGGTTGCCATGACATGGGCGTTGGGTCCAATCATGCAGCATGACTGGGCTAGCGCTAAACCCATGACATACCCACTGTTGCTGGGATACATGGGCATGGGAACCCCCATCTTGTGGCTCGACAACGGCGGTTGGCCCGTCAATCAGTCCGCTGCCTATCCTCCACTGACGAATAGGACAGATCAGGGGCACGCGAAGGTCATTGCAGGCCATGATGACAACAACACGCCACTCGACCCAACGGACGACCTCTGCCTCATCTACGATCCTTGGCCGGAGTACAATGACATGAAGATCCTCCCACTCAATTGCACTCAAGGTCCCGGGGGGACATGGGATCCATACTGGCAACCGCTAAACGATGTCAACTTCGCCGATGTGAACGACGTGTATCTTGTCGACACTTTCCCCGCGATACCCGAGTTCCCTGCAGTCATTGTGCCTGTCATGGGGATGATGTTGATTGCGGCCGTGGCCTTCAAGCTGAGACGCGAACAGGACACGTGAATCGGGGCGACAGCGAGTCTGCGACGTCCATTGTTGAGCATTGACATCGCAAGTTTTCGAACCATCGCGCTCGAATCCACGGCTGTGTCCAGACACCAAGGTCGCTATCAACTGTCTAAAGTTTCTAATAGAGGGTCGTATGTTGCTTAAGTAGTCAGTACACACGAATTCGTACGGGGGAGGACCTTCTTGCGGAAGCCTTCGAAAGACGATCCGGTCAGTGACTCGCATAGCGACGAAGATGCGAGTGAAACGGAGACCGATTGCGAGAACCCGGCCGAAGTCCTGATAAGAAGCAGGAAACTCCTGCGGGACCCGTCTTCGACGCCGTCGCCGGCCAAGCCAAAGATCGATACTGACCAACTTCTCGAATCACTTCACAGGAGCTTGAGACAGCAGCTCGCGGTCTCCCCGCTCCTTTCTGCGCAAGCTGGGACGTCCTCGGCCGCCAGCCCGCTTTCAGGGGCGATGGCGAAGAACGTGGGACGGACCCACGAAAAGCCCCGAAAGGACAAGACGAAGTCGGGATCGAGGAAGAAGAAGGCTGTGCCCCCCGAAGTCGCCCGCTCACTCTCCCGGATCAGAGAACTCCTGGCAGCTTCGAAGGCGATAGGGATAGATCAGCCTAAGGCCAGGGAGGATCTCAAGTGGGGAGAGCTCGCGCTAGATGCGAGCGAGTTCAAGGTCGCCGCCACTTGCTTCAGAAAAGTCGACAGGCAGGCGAAAGAGACGCTTTCGGCCAAGCTCCCTGAGGTTCTGAAGCATTCGAGGGAGTCCCTAAAACGCCTGGAGAAGCACCGGGGCGAGACAAGGGAGACGAAGGCCCTCCTTGACGAGGCCAAGAACGCGCTGGAGAACGGGCAGTATGCGGACACGATGCACTCCATCAACGAGGCGGCAAAGAAGATCAGGGACTCTGAGCAGGAGATAGTACTCAAGATCATGTTCAAGGCGAAGGAGCGGTTCCTGCTGGCCAGAAAGGTCGGCCTGAACATCGACCGACCTCTCGACCTCCTGAGGGTCTCGAGGGAGAAGCTGAAGATCGGTAAGTTCGAGGAAGCGATCAAGCACGCGGAGGAAGGCGAGAGGATAGTCGAGGCGATGCTCAAGAGGGAGCACAGAGGCAAGAGACACCTCGCGGAGTGCATGAGGGCCATCAGGATAGCCGAGCTCCTGGGCGCGGTCACAACAGAGCTCGACGACGCCCTCAACGCCGCGATGGCGCTGTTCAAGACCGACGAGCTCGACAAGGCGCTTGAGAGTTCGAAGAACCTGACCGCGATGGCCAAGAAGGCGGCGTACGACAGGGCGGCCTCGACCTACGAGATGGCCGAGAGGGGCCTTGGCGTCGCGAAGAACCTCGGGCTCGAGATACCCGTAGCCGAGGAGACGCTCAAGAAGGCCCGCCAGAACCTCGAGAAGGACGAGCTAGTCAAGAGCTACTCACTTTCCACATCCGTCATCGTCGACACCAACACGACCATCATGGACTCCCTCAACGACAAGCTGAAGAACATAGGCCAGTTCGCGAAGGGCATCGAGGGCGAGGTCATGAGCCTGACCGAGGTCCAGGACGCGATCGAGCACTCGAAGGAAAGAAGCATCGAGAACTTCAGGAAGTACGCGCAACTCTCGGAGGAGCTCGTTCATCAGGCGTTCGAGAGCGCGATATCCTATACGCGCGTGTCGCAGGATGTCGTGAAACAGGCGTTCAATAGCTCGGTCGCGGTCAACGGTGGGAAGGTGTCCGCAGAGGGCGAGCTGGCGGGCAAAGGCGAAGTGTCCGCGGAGATCGTCGCTAGCGCCGGGACGAGCCCCGAGGACAAGAGACTTAGGATTATCAACCTGTATCTTGACGGAAAGATCACCGAGAGCCAGCTCGAGAGGCTTCTGACGCTCATTGACTCTAGCGTTGTGAAGGTCAACCTGGTATGAGCGCGCGACGGGCGCCGTGATACTCGTTTCTTCGCAAACAGTCCCGCGCATTCTCCAGGAGAAATCATAAGTACGATGTTGCCCTACGGAACCGCAGGACGGAAACGTCTCGAGGGGGGAGGTAGTGGTCGAGACTCGCGACTGTCCAGTCGGAGCTAGCGCTGTTTTCACATCCCAGCTCATGCCATCCTCCTGGAATCGAGGAGGTGCTGGCCGTGCGCGAGCATGACCCGACCAAGTACCTTCCTTGGATGTGCGCTGGTCTGGTCCTCACACTCGAGTTCGTGGAGAAAGGGGCCGCGATGGCGGCGTTCGTTGGCGTTGGCAGCCTGGCCATGTTCGCCTTCATCGTCGTCGCCCTTCGCGTCTACAAATCCGTAGACCATGAGCCGGCCGAGCGTTCCTTGCCGATCATTCGGCCGTGCGCTGGCCGCTCCGAACTTGAGGAAAAACAAGTTCCTTCAGGACCCGATCTGTCAATTCCCCGGGCTCTGAGGTTCGACATCGCGACCGATGTCACAATCCTCTGCTTCAGGGGTTGAGTTTTCGTCAATCACAGGAGCCGTCCGTTGACAAAGCGATACACATCTGGCAGTCCAGGAGACGCTTGTCCGATCGAATTCGGTCCCTCGAAGAATGATGTCGGTCTTCGCGGTCTCTGGGATACTCCTGATCAGGGTGTCCCGCTGGAAGGACAAGCCGAGAAGAATCGACATGAGTATTGCGAAGATTCATTAGAGGGTCGTGTCTATTCCGCCCCGGAAAAGATGGCACAACCCATAAGCGTCGACTCCGTCAAGCGCAAGCTGAAGTTCGACTACCTCAAGATAAAGAACGATCCCGAGTCCAAGAACCTCGAAGTATTCTCGCACCTCCTCGTGCACTTCCTGAGGCCGCAGCTGTCCATCAGCGAGATGATGCACGACACCGCCATCACCCTCCAGAAGCAGTTCAGGCTGAGATGGGTCATGATCGGGCTCAGGGACAGGGCGGACGGCAAGTACAGGTACATGTTCATGTCGGGCATGCGGGACGAAGCCTGGGCCAGGCAGAAAACCAAGGTCTACAAGCTGGAGGATTTCGCCCCCAATAGCAACGGCTACAAGGCCGGGGAGATGAGCAACCTGACGAGGGCCTACCTGGAAGAGGAGAACCCGCTGTTCAACGAGGACGTGAATGTGGTCAACAGGCCGGCGATGCTCAGGGCCAAGCGCAAGACCGAAGACGAGACTCTCGAAGCGGACTTCGTAGACACGCTCATAATCGGGCCGAACAGCGAGCTGTACGGATGGATAGAGTACTCGGGCACGGTGACCGGCAAGTTCCCCGACCCGTTGACCATAAGGCACATCGAGGTAGTCGCGTCGATATTGGCGGCGGCGATAGCGTCTACGGAATGAACGGCCAATACACACTAGTTCTTTTGCTCAGGCTTGTCCCAGTTGGCCGGGGACACGAGGCTGAACCACAGAATCGCGTAGCCGACTAGGACGCCGAAAACGAAAATCAGGATCAGCAGACTCTCAATGAGCCTGCCCGCATCGCCGAAGCCCGGATGCTCGGAGTGCCGACCAGCGAGTATGAGCACCTGGGCGAACACCCATGCCCAACCCGTGAATATGACGGCGGAAACGATCGGGCCGAGCCACCTGAAGGTAGTTCGATATCTCCTGTAGAAGTACATGTGGAACGCCCCCAAGAACATGAGTCCAGCGAGGACCAGGAAGTTGTTGACAATGAAGTCACCTAGTCCCTCCCAGAACTGCGGACTGTCCGCCCTGGACGCTATGATATCAGTCACGAACAGGCCGAACAGGATGAGCACGACCCCGAAGAACCCGAGTACGACAGGAGATAGTATTCCGAGAGTCGAGTCCCACCAGTTCGCGATGTCCCTTCCGAACCTCTCCCCGATTGGGCCCATCTCGTCCCCGAGCCTCTTGCCCGCGTCGGCAATCCCTTGGGCGAAATCCTTGGGAGGGGCGGGAGCCCCTTGATGAGGAGTTGCCTGCATGTCCCCGACCGGGGTCCCGCAGTACCTACAGAACTTGGAGTCTAGCGTGTTGTCCGCTCCGCACCTGCTGCACAAGACCAAGCTGGCACTTCTCCGAACGGCCTTAAGTGGGCTCGCGGCTATTTGTTGGTTTGCGGCGCTATAGTTCGGCTCAACGGTAATGCCTGACCAGGACTCTGGAGCACAGGGAGCAGAAACAATGACGAAGAAAGTGTCGAAGACCGAAGACGAATGGAAGAAGACCCTGACCCCGGATGAGTACCGCATACTCAGGAAGAAAGGCACGGAGATGGCGTTCACGGGAGAGCTGCTCAACAACAAGAAGACGGGGACCTATGTTTGCGCAGGATGCGGCAGCCCTCTGTTTCCTTCGGATACGAAATTCGATTCGGGCTCCGGCTGGCCGAGCTTCTACAAGCCCTTGAACGACGAAAGCATCGAAAAGAAGAGCGACGGAAGCTTGTTCATGCAGAGGACCGAGGTATTGTGCGAGAAGTGCGGGGGACACCTGGGCCACGTCTTCGAGGACGGCCCCGAGCCGACGGGCCTCAGATACTGCATCAACTCAGGTGCGCTCCACTTCGACGAAGCGGATAAGAAGGCCAAGGAGAAAGAGGCGGACAAGCGATGATGCAGGTCCTCCTGAAGGAAGCCGGCCGACTGATGTGATTTCAGCTCAGCGCTTGAACTCGTTCACGATTTTGTTGAGGGCCTTCGCATTGTCCTGGTCGAGCTTCAACGGCTTGTGTTCCCTGAGTATCCATTCGGCCTTCTCTCTCGCGACCTCAAGCGTGCTCTTCTTCCCCCTCGCGACCCACGCGTCGAAATTGTCCTTGCTCCAGATGATCGGAGCGTAGAACTCGCGCGCGTGCTTCATGGTATGCTTCTCAGTCAGGTATGTCCCCCCGATGCCCACCTTCTCGATGATCTCTGTCGCTAGCGTCTCCTTGCTGACCTCGATCTCCTTGCAGGAATTGATGACGAGGCCCACGAGGTCGTTGTCGATCAGCAGCTCCTCGTAGGACAGCACGGTCGAGTCGTCGAGCAGGCCGATCCCGTTCATGATTTCCGAACCGACCATCGCGCATAGGGTGGCACAAATGGCGTTCTCTATAGACGCCTGCGGTCCCGGGACGACGGCACCTGGTTCGACGCCGCACGAGACTGGCCAGTCCATGAACCTTCCCATCTCAGCAGAGGCAGCGGCCAGTATGATGGACTCCGGGGAGCCGAAGTTCACTGCCCCCGTCCGCGGGTCCATGTTCGACAGGACAGAGCCGTACAACAATGGCGCCCCACGCTCGTGAGCCTGCATGGCGCACGCCAATGCGAGCGTCTCCGCGTGGTTCTGGACCAGATCCCCGGCCAGGGTGGCGGGTCCTGTCAGTCCCATCTGGCCCATGCCAGTGATATGGACGGGAACGTGATTGTGTGACCAAACCATCGCCGCATCGGTCGCTGGGCCGTCCAAGGTCAGCGGAGAGATCGTGCAGACCATCGCGGATATGTAGTGCCTCTTTCGCAGCTGCTCAGCCGAACCGACTATCTCGGCCGCCATCTTGACCTGCGTCCTGGCCTCCTCGGAATTCGTTGTGGACTCGGAGAGGATGTGCTTGGAGGTGTTCTCAATCGCCTCTTTCATTCCCAGGATCACGTGCATGTGCGCGGGCACGTCATGGGCGACCACCATTGGTTCGTAGATGCTCAGATAGGGTAGCCAATCGGCGATCACAGCCGTCTTCCTGATATCCTCCAGGACCGACGGTCTCCTGGTCTTCGTCTTCTCGTCCCAGACGGCGATCCCGCAGCCGTCCGTGGTGTAGTAGTGGTGAGTGCCGTCGACTGGCAGGTCGAACTCCTTCTCTCTGCCGGCGAGCATGATCTTGTGAGGCACGCTCTTGACGAGAGAGTGAACGACCTCCTTGGGGAACCTCACGACCCCCGACTTCGCATCGACGACGGCTCCCGCGCGCTTCAGCTCGTGTCTTGCGACCGAGCTGTGTATCTTGATGCCGGTGCGCTCCATCACTTCGAGCGCGTTCTCGTGTATCTTCTGCTTGTCCTCCCTCTTGAGTATGTTCGTCGGGGCCCTCACCTTGAACCTCTGCTCGAAGCTAGACATGTCGCGTTCGCCTCCTCGCCGGGCGCATCGCCCGACAGGCGGGGAATCCATGATTCCATAGATATCCGTTTCTGCCGCTCTGTTCATAACCCGAGATCAGATACACATCGTCCGTCGCGGGGGAGCAGCGCTCGGACATCATAGAGGCAGTTACTTCCGCGGTGTTCATCATGTCCGTCAACCTGATGAAGCGCAGACTCACCCTCTAGAATCCTCTAAAGGAACGGATCGTGAAAGGCTACACAGTTGAGCCCGGTGCGAGGGTATTTGGCGACCGTAAGGGCAGAAATAGGGGAAGAGGCATACGTACGTTGGGAGAAATGGACAAGTGCCCTGGCTGCGGGGCAGATAACCCCACCTCTTCTGCGACTTGCGCAGGATGCGGGAAGCCTCTCGTCAAACTCAAGAAAGAGACCGGCACGTCGTACGCAAAGCCACCCGAAAGAGTCGACCACAACGAGATCGCGCGAAAGATGAAGCTCGACTACACACACGGTGCAAAGGACAAGAACGAGAGAGCCCTGGATGGAATTCTCTCCTTGTTCTCCCATTTCCAGAAGCCGCAGATGGACTTGCACGCTCTCCTTGTGGATGCCGCCAACGTCATCTACAAACAGCTTGGAGTTGCCAACGTGAGCATCGGTCTCAAGAGCGCCTCCGACGGTTTTTTCAGATACGAGATCATCGTTGGCGTCAGGCCAGATGCTGAAGCCGCCGAGAAGAAGCTGGCATACACGGAAGGGCAGTTCTCAGAGGACACCGAATACAAGGGAACGATGATCGGCAAGATCTCGAAGTTGTATCTGGCGGAGGATCTGCCATACAAGGACGACGAGATCGGAACGTACGACCGTACGGTCCTCCTTGGAATGCGACGGCTCTCGCCATCCGACAGCTTAGAAGCTGACTACATAGACACCTGGATAAAGGGTGTCAATGGAAAACTCCTCGGTTGGATCGAGATATCGGGATTGAGGACAGGAAAGCTTCCCGACATTCAGACGATAAAACAGATTGAGGTCATCGCATCGATAATCGGCGCCGCGCTTGTCCAGCAGCGCACTGGTTAGCAGGCTGAGAGAATCCGCCTTGTGCTGGCCCGTTTCCATTTGTTAGACGAACGGCTACTGACCTCTCCGCAGCCTTAAGTAATCTCGATGCATTTCGGGTGACTGACCTCGGGGAAGAGCTTGGGGGGGAGACTGAGGATGAATAGAAAAGCAACAGCTGCGACTCTGGCAGCGGCGTTTCTAGCAATGAGCATGTTTGTCGGAACGAACGCGGGCGCGCAGGATAATCATGTGAAGTGGTCGTACCTACTGTATCTTTGTGCGGACAACAACCTAGACACATATGTCGGACCAGGTCACTATTCTGTCGTCGAAGATGATTTTGCTGAGCTCATATCTGTCGGGTCCACGAAGGACGTGGCAGCCTATGTGCTGGTAGACAGATGGAACGGACCCGCATATCTGTGGAAAGTCGGCAAGGGTTCCATGGAGGAGATGAAGTCGTCTCCGCTCAACGGAAAGGAGATAAACATGGGAGATCCGGCTACACTGAGGAGCTTTATCCAGTTCGCATCTGTAGCGAATCCGGCGGATCACACACTGCTAGTCTTCTGGGACCATGGCTCTCCAAGAAGCGTGGCCTCGGATGATCACACAAGCGACACGGGAGGATACGATTCCCTCACGCATTATGAAGTCATCGACGCACTCAAAGGATACACGATAGATGTGCTTTGCGCGGACGAGTGCAATGTTGGACAGGTCGAGGTGGCCTACGAGTACGCAACGAGGACTCCGACTGGGTATTTGGTCGCGGCCGAGACATACACCGGCTGGAGAGGTTTCCCGTATGATACGACCCTAAGAGAGCTGACAGACCACCCGGACATGATGCCCATGCAAGCTGCGATCATGATGATTGACCAGACTCAGCTCCTGTTGAACAAGCCACCCTACATGCAGGAGAGGATCAACTCGCACAGCGCAGTCGATCTAGGCAAAATAAGAGATCTAGCGTCTTCGATCAAGCGACTCGCCAACCTGCTCACACCTGACATTGATGACTACATGGCAATCATCAACAAGGCGAGGGGCAACGCGCAGTACTGCTACGGTGCGAATGCCATCAACCTGGTGGACCTGAGAATGTTCGTTGCCGCAATCGGAGCAAAGACAAGTTCGAAGGAGGTCAAGGAAGCGTGTGCGGCGGTCTTGACTAGCTTTGACGCGGCCGTGCTGAAGGTACACGCGACCAGCTCTCTTCAGAACATGGTCCACGGGCTTGGGATAGCCCTGCCGAACCATTCATGGGAGATGCCGAGCTACTACGAGAAGTTCGCCTTTGCCGGTCAGGGCTGGCTAGATTTCCTGAAGGCATACTGGGCTGCCAGCGGCTCGGTCTAGGCTTTAGCGAATCACGGGCAAACCCGGAAACCCTTTCACCCAATTTCTATCACACATAGTCTTCGAGATACGCTTCGAAGGTAATCAGCGGGCTTCTGACCTTGTCGAGGGTTCCTTTCGAGATCTTCCCCTTGCTGATAAGCTCAGTTCCGGCCTTCTTGGCGGCTCTGAGAATGGAATCTACATTCTGTCCTGAGTTCATCATGCTCTTCAGCACAACAGCGTGCGGGCGCAAGACAGATCCTGCGTATTCCGCTCCAAGGGCTTCAGCTGTCTCCTTGATCGTGAACTCCAGCTTGTCGAAATTCTCCATCTCCCAGAAGGCACAGGACGACACGAGCACGATCTTCCGGAGCTTGAACTCCTTTCGCCTTGCCGGGAACATCCTCCTCCCTCGCACATCGACCGAGCTCTCCAGGAGCGGCATGGTCCTGTTGATTAGGTCCTGCATCTCCCCTGGCATTGGTACATAGAGAGGAATCCCAAGCACCCATATCTCCGCGTCGCGAAGCTTTGGCAGGACCTTGTCCATGTCATCGCGGATGTAGCACTTGCCAGGTGTATCACCCCAGCACTTGAACTCACCTGAGCAATGCTTGATGTTCAGCTTCTTTGTGAAAAGTAGAGTGACCTCCGCGCCTGCCTCTCTCATCCCTTCGATGAACGGATTCAGAATGAGAGCAGTGTTCCCTTTGTTCATCTGCGGGCTACTGTTGACCGCCACGACCTTCAGCATCATATCACCTACTTGCGGGTCTATTGATGACCCGAAAGGCCTTTCGCGGTAGATTAAGAGTGTTCCTGTTCACTCCAGCAGGATCAGTCCCGTCCACCTTACATTCCTCGGCGATGACAGGCTCACCGGCATGCCCGCTCTCTTCGAGGTCTTGATCACGTCTATGCCCATGGCCTCCATCGACGGCCTCGCCTTGAACGGATGTCTGCACGGCTTTCCGCTCTGGGGTGTCACGCATTCCGAGCACAGACAGCATTCTCCGCCGGAAAGCCCCGCTGCCAGATAGAATCCCCTTTTGAAAGCCTCTGCCTCAACAGCATTGACCAGTCCGTACAGCTTGAGCTGCCATTTGGCCGCCTTGGTCTCCCTAGAGAGTCTCTCGCAGAGCGCCTTGTCAATGCTTGCATTTGACTTGTCAGACGAGTCAACATCCGCCTCGACTTGGATGAACAAAGCGCTTCTGTAGAGGCCGAGAATCTCTCTGAAGTCGTCCACCGAAATGACGTTAGGAGGACACATCAGGTTCCTTCCGTAGTCGGCGCACCTGGGGACAGCGCACTTCAGCCTCACGCGCTTGTCGACGACGATTTCCCGTGTGCTCATCACCTTGGCCCTCGTGGCGCCCTTCGCCATTGCGAACCTGACCAGCCCCTCGTAGCTCGTTCCACCGTGACTCCGAGGCATTGATCAACCAAATGGCGAGGGAGTAGTTATGGCTTTGTCTGGTCCGGCGAGATGGGGCTCATACGAAGCGGGTGATTCCTCAGACTACGATTAGCTCATTCGGGATCCTACCGAGCACCTTCGCCCGCCTCTCATAGAAGGCGATCGTGTCTATCAGAAGAGAGGCTCCGGACTTCCTGGGAAGATAGAAGTTGCTCTCATAGTTGACGACCGCTCCTGAAGCAAAGGATTTGCCTCTGCAATCCAGAGTATCGTCATATGCGAACGATCCCACCCAATCAGGAGGAAACGCGATCCCAAGC
>Ga0315291_10002169_pt1 | contig 25863 bp, 24 predicted proteins | sample YL17G12_20_MG_FD_203070 | JGI IMG/M metagenome (GOLD analysis project Ga0315291, IMG submission 203070) | Sediment microbial communities from Yellowstone Lake, YNP, Wyoming, USA - YL17G12_20 | ecosystem: Environmental > Aquatic > Freshwater > Lake > Sediment | place: USA: Wyoming | collected...
GGGCCCATCCTTCCTCGCATCCCTCCGGGATGCGTTGGTTTGGCCGGTCCCTGTTCCGGGGGTGCCGCTCGGTCCGCCGCGGCGGACGGCCTCGCTCTACCCCCGGCTAATCTCCTGCCATCCCTCCGGGATGGCTTTGGGACGCCGACTGGATTGTTCCAGGCCAGCCTCGACGGCATCCCGAAGGGATGCGGGGATATTAGCCGGGGGTAGAGGCCGCGTTTCTTGCGGCCGACACCCCCGGAAACCGAGTCCCCAAGAATTTACACGCACCCCGGCAGGGGTGCGTGGAAAAACACGGGGCATCGAGCGAGCCGCCACCGGCGGCCAGGCACTCGCCGGCCCCGACCCTCGTTCATCGGGACCCACTGAATCAACATGGCTTAATTGCCGCTATACTTTTGGGAGAGGAGCCGTTCTTCCAGTACAATTTCGCGGCCCGGCAACTGTGCCGTGAGCGTGAGAAGCTGTGAAAAAACCGCTTGCCGGTTGACCCACCCGCGCCATGCGGTCTGCAGGTGCGCTTCGTGTTCTTTGTGTCCTTATGGTTGATCGCGCCGCTACATGCGCGCGATGGCGCCGGGGCGGTACTTGGGGAATGCCGGGCGCGTGTGCTTGGGCGGCGGATTCTTCTTGAGCGCCTCCATCACGACCTCGACCGCTTTCTCCAGTTGCGGGTCTTTGCCCTCGCGCACGGCCTTGGGGTCGAGCTCGACCTCGATGTCCGGGCCGATGCCGACGTTCTCGGCTACCCACTCGCGCCAGCAGCTCCCGCACGGAGAAGGGTTTCGTGACGTAATCATCCGCGCCGACGAGGCTTGGCGGATCTACATGACGTTGACGCGGGCCGAGGCCGCCTTCCGGGCCATCAAGACTCCGCTGGCCGAGCGGCCGATTTCCCATCAAAAGGAACAACGAGTCGAGGCCCACATCTTTCTTTGCGTGCTCGCCTATCACCTTCTGATTTCCATTGAGAAGACACTGCTCGACCAGGGCGTGCACACTTCCTGGGCGACAGTGCGCGAGACACTGAGCACACATCACATCAATACAGTTGTGTTGCCGACCAACGGCGGATTGGTGCTGCGGATTCGCAAAGCGTCAACACCGGAGGCCGCACACCGCCACATCTATCAGAGGCTGGATATCAACCCGGAAATCGTCCGGCCCCGCAAGAGTTGGTCCGCCGGATGAAAATCAAGAGCGCGAAAATAGTGACTAAAAAAACGACAAGTGCTTTGTTTTCAAGGGCCGTTTTCAAAAAGTGCGGAAGTCAGGTTAGCTGTCGCCTATGCCCCCAACTGCGAAAGTTGGACTAACGAGGCATGACATGTGCTTCGTGTCTTTGTGGTGAGTCCCGCCTTGCGATTACACTTTCAGGATGCGCTTGACTTCGTGGACGCCGCTGACTTTGCGGATGGCGCCGACGATGCGCTCCAGGTGCTTGGTGTCGGTGATTTCGATGGTCAGGTCCATGGTGGCGGTGTGGTCCTGCTCGTTGGGGTGGGCCTCGATGTCGCGGATGTCGGTATCGTCCGCGGAGATGGCCGAGGTCAGGTCGCGCATCATGCCGGGCCGGTCGTCGGCCTGGATCACCAGCTTGACAGCGTAGGAATCCTGGGTGGCGCGCGCCCACTCCACCTCGATCTGCCGCTCGCGCTCGTAGAGCAGGTTGGCCACGTTGGGGCACAGCCTGGAGTGGACCGCGATGCCCTTGCCCCGGGTGATGTACCCGATGATTTCCTCGCCGCGGATGGGATTGCAGCATTTGGCGCGGTAGACCATCAGGTCGCCGGCGCCGCGGACGACAATGGCCGCCCCGCCGTCGCGCGAGATGCCGAGCGCCTTCTTGATGGCCGCGAACTTGCCCGGCTCCTCGGCCGCCGCCTGTTCCTTGAGGGGTTCGGGCGCCAGCTTGATGAGCACCTGGCGCGCCGAAAACTTGCCGAAGCCGATGCCGGCCAACAGGTCGTCGGCCTTATGGCAGCCGTACTCCTGCGACACCTTCAGGTAGGTCTCTTCGGTGACCTTCTTCAGGTTGACCTCGTACTTCCGGGCCTCCTTTTCCACCAGGCGCTTGCCGATCTCGATGGCGCGCTCGCGCTGGGCCACGTTCAGCCAGTGGCGGACCTTGTTGCGGGCCTTCGAGGTCTTGACGAAGGTGAGCCAGTCGCGGCTGGGCGTATGCCCCTGCCGGGTCAGGATCTCGACGATGTCGCCGTTGCGCAGCTTGTAGCGCAGGGGGACGATCCGGCCGTTCACCTTGGCGCCCATGCAGGCGTGCCCCACCTCGGTGTGGATGGCGTAAGCGAAATCGACGGCGGTGGCCTCGCGGGGCAGGATGATCACCTTCCCCAGCGGGGTGAAGGTGTAGACCTCCTCCGGGTACAGATCGATCTTCAAGGAGGAAAGAAACTCGCCGGGGTCCTCCGTCTCGCGCGCCCATTCGACCACCTGGCGGAGCCAGGCGATGCGCTGGTCCTCGGTGCCGGGCTTGGTTTCGCGGGGCCGCGGGGCGGGCGCCTTGCCGGCCTCGGCGACCTTCCCGTCGGCCGGCCCGCTGACCGCCCCCACGCTCTGCCCCTCCTTGTATTTCCAGTGTGCCGCGATGCCCAGCTCCGCGACGCGGTGCATCTCATGGGTGCGGATCTGCACCTCGAAGCTCTGCCCGGTGTGGGTGATCACCGAGGTGTGCAGCGACTGGTAGAGGTTGGGGCGGGGCATGGCGATGAAATCCTTGATCCGGCCCGGGACCGGCCGCCAGACGTTGTGGATGACCCCCAGGGCGCCGTAGCAGTCCTTCACCGAGTTGGTGAGGATGCGGACGGCCAGCAGGTCGTAGACCTGGTCCAGCGTGATGCGCTGGCGGCGCAGCTTCTGGTACACGCTGTAGATGCGCTTGAGGCGCGATTCGACGGCCGCGTCGATGTCGTGCTCCTTCATCTTGGCGCCGATGGTGGAGGCCACCTCGTGCAGGAAGGCCTCGCTGTCTCGCCGCTTGGTCTCCAGCACCTGCTTGATCTCGCGGCAGGCATCCGGCTCCAGGTAGCTGAACGCCAGGTCTTCCAGTTCGCCCCGGATTTTGCTCATCCCCAGGCGGTGGGCCAGTGGCGCGTAAATGTCCATGGTCTCGCGGGCGATGGCCTGCTGGCGCTCCGCGGGCAGGTGATGAAGCGTGCGCATGTTGTGCAGCCGGTCGGCCAGCTTCACCAGGATCACCCGGATGTCGTCCACCATGGCCAGCAGCATTTTGCGCAGGTTCTCGGCCTGGTGGGCTTCGGAGGTGGAAAAATCGAGCCGCGAGATCTTGGTCAGGCCCTCGACCAGGTGGAGAATCTCCGCGCCGAACTGGCCGCCGAGGTCTTCGGAGGTGACCTCGGTGTCCTCTAAAATGTCGTGGAGCAGCCCGGTGGCGATGCAAATGACGTCCAGCTTCATCTCCGCGAGCTGGTAGGCAACCTCCAGGGGGTGGGAGAGGAACGGCTCGCCTGACATCCGCACCTGGCGCAAATGGTGGTGGGCCGAGAAGTCATAGGCCCGCCGCAGCAGGTCCAGGTCGTCGCTCGGCCGGTTCTGCTCGACCAGCTTCAGCAGGTCGCGGAAGCGCGTCAGGGTCAGCAGGTTGGTCGACAGCGTCTGCCGGAATGTAGGTCCAGAGTCCAAGGTCCAAAGTCCAAGGTCCCAAGGCGCCAGCTTGACCAGGAACCTTCGAGCAAAGAAAAAAAGCCTTGAGGCGGCTGGACCGCCCCAAGGCTCATTATAGCCGTTACGACATCCGTGGTGGACCCTTGGACCGCTGGACCCTTACTTAGCGGCGGCCGCCGCGCCTTTCTTCTTCTTGATCTCCAGGGTCTTTTGGATCCACTCGTCGGCGATCTTGTTGTCTTCGGCGCGGGCCGCGGGCGACGCTTCGCAGTCACCCTTCTCGCGGTACATCAGGTTCACGTAGGCCATGGCATCGTCGTAGTCCGGGCGCAGCTCGATGGCCTTTTTCAGCATGGTGAACCCTTCCTCAATGATGGGCAGGTTCTTGGCGCACAACTCCTCGCGCACCTTGGCGTTCTTGATGGGCTCGTCGGCCCGCAATCCCTCCCTGGCCTTGACCTCCATGCGCGGCTGGTAGGTCTGCGTCCAGTCGATGACGCCCACCGAGTAATAGGACTCGGGGTTCTTGGGGTCGAGCTGGATCTGGCGGTGGTACCACTTTTTGGCCTCGTCCATCTTCTTCATCTGGAAGTAGATACTGGCGATGCCCTGGACGCTGCCGAGATTGTTGGGGTCCTCTTTCAGCACGTTCTCGAACTCGGCGATGGCCTGCTTCCCGTTGCGCAGGTTGTCCTCCGATTCCACGCCGGGCATGAACTGTTGCGCGTAGGCCGTGGCCAGGTACAGCCGGGCGTTCAACAGCTTGGGATCCAACTGGATAGCCCGCTTGAAGTTCTCGATGGCCTCGCCATAGCGGGCGGTGCGGTAGGCCTGCACGCCCTTGTTGAGCTGGTCGCGGGCCTTGAGCTGGTTGCAACCGGTGACCAGCAGGGCCGCCACCAGCACAAGCGCGATGCCTATGAGCTTGGTATGAGAGCGCATCTCTCCTCCGTTTCGGCTTTCGGCCGACGGAGCGAAAGCGCACAGCCCCCGTCACCGCCAGCCGCCAGCCGGTTTATTGGCCGGCCTCGACCTTTTTGGTCATCAGACCGATTTTATCGATCTGGGCCCCCTTGGCGATATCGATCACCCGCGCGACATCCCGGAACTCCAGCGACCCGTCGGCCTTCACGAAGGCCACGCGCTCGGCGCGGGTCTTGAATATCTCCTCCAGGCGCTCCCCGAGCTGCTGCTCGGTGACGTCGTCCTGGTTGATCTTCAGGTGCTTGGCCGCATCAATCTGAATGACGATGGTCCGCGAGGTGTCCGGTTGCTGTTGCTGGGGATTGGGATTGGGCTGCGGCACCAGGGCCTCCAGCCCCTTGGGCAACTGCGGCGTGATGACCATGAAGATGATCAGCAGCACCAGGAGAACGTCGATCAGCGGCGTCATGTTGATGTCGGCGGTCGGGCCGTGTTTACCGCCTCCCACTGCCATTGCCATATGAATCTCTCCTTGGACTGGCGGCCGGCGGCCGGTCGGGTTTCCGCCTCAGCCGCCAGCCGTCACCCGGTTATTCGCCGGCTGCCGCGCCTCCGCGCTTTTCCTGGATCTTCTCGGTCAGCAGACCGAGTTGATCGACGCCCGCGGCGCGAATGTTATCCACAACGTCCACCACCGTGCCGTACTTGGCCCGGGCGTCGGACTTCACATAGACGGTCTTGTCCACGCGGTTGACCAGCAGGTCCTTGATTTTCGGCGCGAGATCCTCGGGCTGGACCTGGATGGCCCGGGTGGCGCCGAGGAACACTTTGCCATCCTTGGTGACGGCCACCATGATGGCGTCTTCCTTGTCGGCGTCCTGCATGTTGCGCGGGTTGCGCGTCTGCGCCAGATCGACGCTGACGCCTTTCTGCAACATGGGCGTGATCACCATGAAGATGATCAGCAGCACCAGCATCACGTCCACCATGGGCGTGACGTTGATGTCCGACACCGTGTGCATTATTCTGCTGGCTGGCATTGTGCCTCCCTAAGTTCCGGCCGTGGGCTGTAGGCTATAGACCGTAGACTTCTTCGGGCCACAGCCGACAGCCCACGGCCCACAGCCGAAACTTGAACGTTACTTGCGGGCCGTGCGGGCCTGCGAGCGCTTCAGGAAGTAATCGATCAGCTCGCTGGAGCTGTTGTCCATCTCGACGTCGAAGCCCTCGACCTTGGAGGTAAAGAAGTTGTACATCCAGACGGCCGGAATGGCCACGAACAAGCCGATGGCGGTGGTCACCAGGGCCTCGGAAATTCCGCCGGCGACGGCCGCCAGACCGGTCGATTTCTCCGTCGAAATGCCCTTGAAGGCGTTGATGATGCCCACGACGGTGCCGAACAGGCCGACGAAGGGCGCGGTGGAACCGATGGTGGCCAGGCCGCTGAGCCCCCGCTTCAGCTCGGCATGAACAATGGCTTCGGCGCGCTCCAGGGCCCGCTTCGAGGCTTCGATCTCCTCGCCCGGAATCTCGGCGCTCAACTGGTGCGCCTGGAATTCCTGCAGGCCGGCGGTCACGACCTTGGCCAGGTGGCTCTTCTTGTGGCGCTCGGCAATATGAATGGCTTCATCAATCTTGCCTTCACGCAGGGCGCCGGCCACGGCGGGCGCGAAGGCCCGCGACTGCTTGCGGGCCGCGGCAAACGCGATCCAGCGGTCGATCATCACGCCGATCGACCAGGCCGACATCACGAACAGGGCCACGACGACCAGGCGCGCCGGCCAGCCCATCTGCCTCCAAAGGGACACGGGGTCCCATCCGATAGCGCTCTCCTGGAAAAGCCACAGGGCTGCGGAAGTAATGTAGGTGGTGAACATTGTCTCTGATTCCTCCGTGTAATTAGGCTGTGGGCTGTAGGCCCTGGGCTGTAAGACCTGCGGGCTGCAGCCCGATCCAACAACTCTGCTGTGTCCGCTGCAGGTCTGTCGGCTCCCACAGCCCACAGCCTACAGCCCACAGCCGAAAACTTACTGGCTCAACGTAAAGTTCACGTCGATGGTAGTGGCCACCTCCACCGGCTCGTTGTTGAGGAAGGTGGGCTGGTAGCGCCATTGCTTCACCGCTTCCAGAGCCGACTGAACCAGTAGGGGGTGGCCCGAGATCACCTTTAATTCCTCGATCGTCCCGGTCTTGCTGATAACCGCCTCCAGCCGCACGGTGCCCTGGATGCGGGCCTGCTTGGCCAGCGGCGGATAGAGGGGCTTGGGCTGGCTGATCAGGCGAGCCTGCTGCACCTGGCCGCCCACCCGGATGCGCTTGGGGGCCTCCACCTTCTTCTCCGGAGGAGGAGGCGGCAGAAGCATCGAGGTGGAACTGATGATGCCGCCGATGACGCCGCCGGGCGTGCCGCCCGGAATGCCGCCGGGCACCCCGCCCACAACGCCACTGGCGCCGACCGATGGCGGAGGGATATCGCTCTCATCGATGATGGCCACTTTCTTGGGGATGGTCTTGGGAGCAATCAGGCGGCCGTCCTCAAACTCGCGGACAATCTTCTGCACCACAACCGGAGCCGGAGCAGCCGGCGGCGGCGGGGGCGGCGGGGGCGGGGGCGGCGCGACCAGGAAGGTCAGCAGTTGCTGCCTGGGCAGCGCTTCCGTGTAAATTAGCGGGACCAGGATCATGATCCCGATGACGAAGCACTGCACGACGAACGAAAAGAATACAGTGACCGGCTTTTTGGTCCGGCCCATCTGCGCGTATTCCAACAGACTCTGCTCAAACATTGGTTCTCCCCCCGTTCTAGGCCCCAGGCTCTGTCTCGGATCGCCCGTCCTGCAGCCCGTAGCCTGCGGCCTGTAGCCTGCTATGCCTTTACGCGTGCACCCACTTTCGGTCTCTGCGCCCGATCTCTATCCAGGGTGATCACCCGGCCCCGGTTCTTTCGGGCTTCATACCACTGCTGCCAGACCACAATGATCGGCGGAGCGATGGCGATCGACGAATAGGTGCCGATCAGAATGCCAACCACCAGGGCGAACGCAAAGCCGTGAAGAACTTCCCCGCCCCACAGGAACAACGACAGCACGGTCAAAAACGTCAGGCCCGAGGTAAGGACCGTCCGGCTCAGCGTCTGGTTGATGCTGCGGTTGACGATGTCCGCCAGCTTCTCACGGCGCAGCAGCTTCAGATTCTCCCGGATGCGGTCGAACACCACAATCGTATCGTTGGTCGAGTAGCCGATCAGCGTGAGCAGCGCCGCCACCACCGTCAGGCTGAGCTCCTTCTGGAACAGGGAGAAGAAGCCAATGGTGATGATGGCGTCGTGAAACGTCGCGACAACCGCAGCAACACCGTAAACCCACTCGAACCGGAAAGCAATATATATCAACATGCCCCCCAACGCATATAGGGTTGCGTAGAGGGCCTGGCGGCGGAGGTCGCCGCCCACCTTGGGGCCGACCACCTCGGTGTTGCGCAGGGCGTAAGGAGCGAAGTAGGCATTGGCGGCCAGGGCCCGCTCCGCCTGCGGCGTCATGCCCGGCAGGCCGCGCCAGTCACCGGCGCCGTTCAGCAGGCCCGACTGCTGGGTCCGCTTGGCCACCATGGCGTTTGCCAGCGCCCCTGCCGTCTGGTCGCCCATGCCCGCCTTTTCCATGAGCAGGCCGGCCAGCGCCTCGCGCCCGATGTTATTGAGATCGGTCTTTTGTCCTTCCTGTCCGGCGAACGTCAGCCGCAGCGTATCCAGGATCAGTTGCTTGCCCGCGTCGATGGATTGACTGCCCTGGCCTTTCTGCTCCAGGCCGATGATCACCTCGTGGTCGCGCTCCGGCCCATAGGCCTGAATGGTGCTTTCTCCCAACCCGCGCGTTTTCAGCGCCTGGCGCAATTGATCCAGCGGGGGCTGCTGCTGAAACTTCACATAGACGAGCGTGCCGCCGCGGAAGTCAATTCCGTACAGGGGCCCGCCCTTGACGATGAGCGAGATCACGCCGGCCAAGCTGAGGAGCAGGGACAGGCCGATAAAGGCCCACTTCCATCTCAGAAAGTCGTAGTTCGCGTTCCGAAACAGTTCCATATAACCGCAAAGCCTTTGCCTGCGCCGGCCCGTCCTGCTGACAATAGACACCGGCCCAGAGGTTAATGTTCCCAACGCTCGGCTGTGGGCTGTAGGCCGTAGGCTAAATGCTTGTCATTCAGAGGCTTCCCCACAGCCCACAGCCCACAGCCTTTAAATACTGAGACTTGCCTGCCGATCCGGGCGCGACAGCAGCCACTCAAAGATGGTCCGCGACACGAAGACCGCGGTAAACACGTTGGCCACCAGTCCGATCACCAGCGTGAAGGCGAACCCGCGCACCGACCCGGTCCCGAACAGGAACAGGAACAAGCAGGCGACAACGGTGGTTACGTGGGTGTCGATGATGGTCAGGAAGGCCTTCTCAAAACCCGCCTTGACGGCTGCCGGCACGCTCTTGCCGCCCCGCAGCTCCTCGCGGATGCGCTCGAAGATCAGCACGTTGGAATCGACCGCCATGCCAATCAGCAGGATCAAGCCGGCGATGCCGGGCAGGGTCAGCACGGCTTGGAAGTAGGCCAGCGCCGCCATCACCACCACCAGGTTCAGGACCAAGGCCAGCACGGCGTTAATGCCCGATCCTCTGTAATAGAAGAGCATGAAGCCGGCGACCGCGGTCAGCCCGATGACGCCCGACAGCAGGCCCCGGCGGATGGAATCGGCGCCGAGGGAAGCGCCGACGGTGCGCTCCTCCTGGTAGGTGATGCTGGCGGGCAGCGCGCCCGCTTTCAACACCAGCGCCAGGTCTCGGGCCCGCTCCCGGCTGAAGTGCCCGGTGATCCGGCCCTGGTCGGTGATCCGGCTCTGGATAACCGCCACCGTGTAGATCTTGTTGTCCAGCACGACGGCCATGGAGTTGCCCACGTTGGCCTCGGTGTAACGGCCGAAGCGCTGGGCGCCGTCGGCCTTGATCGTGAAATCGACCTCCGGCTGGGCGTTCTCATCCTGTCCGACCCGCGCGCTGCGCAGGTCGCGCCCGGTGATGACCGGAGTGCGGGAGACGATGTACCACTGCTCGGCGCGCTCGGGCTCGGCGCCGCTGCGGTCGCGGTCCAGCGACTTCAGAATGACCGTTCCTTCCGGCAACACGCCCCCGTGCGAGACCAGGGCGGACTCCGGCGAGGGATACGGCTGCGGGTCCTTGACCTCCTTGATCTCCAGCATGGCGGTGGTCTGGATGATCTCCTTGACCCGGGCCGGATCATCGACGCCGGGCAACTGCACCAGGATCTCGTGCTGGGCGCTGCCCACCTCGCGGATGTCGGGCTCGGTGAGGCCCAGCTCGTTGACGCGCCGGTCGATGGTCTCCAGCGCCTGCTTGACCGTGTCGTCCTCCAGCGCCGCGACCAGGCTGGGTTTCATCCGCAGCACCCACTCGTTTCCGGCTGCCGAAGCATAATCCCAGGTCCCGCTAAAGCGCTCGCTCAGCAGGTCGCGGAAATCGCCCGACCGGTCGGCTGGGATACCCTTGACCGCGATGTGCAGGGCGTCGGTGACCTCCACCTGGTCGTAGTTGATGTTGTTTTTCTTCAGCAACTCCTTGAGCCTGTCGGCCGCCTGGCTGGTTTCGGCCGCCACCGCTTCCTGCACGTGCACCTGCAGCACCAGGTGCGAACCGCCCTTCAAGTCCAGGCCCAGGCGGACACGGTCGGCGGCCGTCTTCCTGGCTTGCGACCAGTTTCGGGGAAACCCGACAATCCCGAACACGCAAGCCAGAATGACAGCCACGATGAAGACGCTTTTGTAGATAAGGTTTCGTTTCATGTCCGGACTCTTATGCGGACCTCTTTCCCTCTTCGTCCAGCAGTCCAGCCACGGCATTCCGGGCTATTTCCAGGCGGACATCCTGCGGGGGTACGCGAAGGTGGAGGCAGTCGTCCTTGAGGGAGACGATTGTACCCCGAATCCCGCCGGTGGTCACCACCCGGTCGCCGGTCTTCAGGTTGGCCAGCATCCGTTGTTGCTGTTTTTGGCGGCGCTGCGATGGCAAGAACAACAGAAAGTAAAAGATAACGAAGATCAGGATGAAGGGAAGCAGGCCGGTGATGGCGCTGCCGCCGCCACCTATTTGCAGCCAAATGCTAGCGAACCCCATTTGTTTTCCGAGTGCCTGGCGGATCGGCGCTGCGGTGCTCGCCCCTTGTGCACCCCGTATATGTAGGGCGCGGCTTCGGCCCGCGCCGCCGCGTTCGGCCCGGGCTAAAACCAGGCCCTGCGCACTCCAAACTCCTTTTTACCAGGTGGTGGACAACAGTACCTTGCGATGCAGGGTTGCCCCTACATCAGAAAGGACTTTAGCGACGTCCCAACGACGATAGCCTGCCGGATTCTGCGCATAGTGTCAAGGTAAAAGTGGAGATTATGCACGGTATTCAGCACGCTGGAAAGCAATTCGCCCGACAGGAACAGGTGCCGCAGGTAGGCGCGTGAGTAGCGCCGGCAGACCGGGCAGCCGCAGCGTTCGTCGGGCGGACGGGAGTCGCCGGCGTAGCGGCTGTGGCGGATCACCAGCCGGCCCTGGGAGGTGAACAGCATGCCGTTGCGGGCATTGCGGGTGGGCAGCACGCAGTCCATCATGTCCACTCCCATGGCCACGTATTGCGGCAGCTCCTCGGGCAGGCCCACGCCCATCAGGTAGCGGGGGCGCAGGCGCGGCAGGCGCGGCTCCACCGCCTCCAGCAGCTCCCAGGTGAGCGAGCGCGGCTCACCGACCGAGAGCCCGCCGATGGCATAGCCGGGCAGGTCCATCTCCGCCGTGCGCCGCGCCGATTCGGCCCGCAAGTCCGGGTAAGTCCCGCCTTGGACAATGCCGAACAACGCCGGTTCCAGGTTCCAGGTTTCAGGTTGCAGGTTGGCGGCCGCTTCAGAGTTGGAACCTGGAACTTGGAACTTGGAACCTGGAACTTCGAACGCGCAACTCTGATACCAGTGCGTTTTGCTCCGTTCCAGCCAGCGCGCGGTCAGCTCCATGGACTGGCGGGCGCGTTCGTGGCCCGCCGGGTACTCGGTGCATTCGTCCAGGGGCATGGCGATATCGCTGCCCAGCGCCCGCTGCACGTCCAGCGCGGTTTCCGGCGTGAAGGAGTGCTGGGAGCCATCCAGGTGCGAGCGGAACACCACGCCTTCCTCGCTCACGCGCCGCAGCGGCGCCAGCGACAGCACCTGGAAGCCGCCGCTGTCGGTCAGGATGGGCCGCGGCCAGGACATAAAGCGATGCAGCCCGCCCAGTTCCGCAATTCGCTCATGGCCCGGCCGGAGGTAGAGGTGATAAGTATTGCAGAGGATGATTTGCGCGCCCAACTCTTCCAGCATTTCCTGGGTCAGGCCCTTGACGGTGCCCAGCGTCCCGACCGGCATGAACACCGGCGTGTCGATGGTGCCGTGCGGGGTGTGGATGCGCCCGGCGCGCGCCCTCGTCTCCGGATCGGTGGCGATCACCTCGAAAGAAAACATTGACGACTGAGTTTAACCGAGAACGGGGAGCGGGGCCTCACCACAAAGACACGACGGAATGGGACGCAGATGAACGCAGATACACGCAGATACATTTTTCTGATCTGCGTTCATCTGCGTTTATCTGCGTCCTATTCTCCGCCCGCTGCGGCGTGCCATAGCGCGCGGGCCAGGCCGGCGCCGAATTCGAGCCGGTCGGCGACCGTCGGCAGGCGCCCCAGCTTGCGGTTGTACTCGACCATCTGCTCCATCAACATGGCGGCGATACCGCGGTCGTGAAACAGCGCCTGGTTCACACTCATCCGCCCCGGCTTGCCCGGCGTGGTGCTGACGGCCGCGTCGCGCGGCTGGGCGGTTGGAGCAAACGTCGTTGTTTCCGAGAGGATCTTGAACAGCCGCCCGATGCGCGTCCCGATCTCCGGGTTGGCGCGGAGCGGCCCTTCGATGAACTCTCCGCTTTCGGTATTGTGCAGCGTCAGGAAGAAATCGATGCGGCGGTTGGAATCCAGCCAGTCGAAGATGGCCTTGCGCTGCGCGGCGATTTCGGGCATCAGCTTGGGGTCCACCGCGTCCCAGTTGCGGTTCAGGTCGTAGCCGTTGGCGTTGAAGCGAACGCCGCCGCGGGCCGCGCCGTCGGGATCGGCCATCGGGAAGATCTTGAAAATCGCCGTATCGCGGATGCGGGCGACCGCTGCGTCGGACGACAGCAGGAAGCGCAGCGCCCCTTCCGCCACCCAGGATGTCGGCGACTCCCAGGCGTGCTGGCGGGCCATCAGCCAGATCACGCGCTTCTTCTCCTCGGCCACCTTCGGATTGGTGACCGTGAGCAGCAGCATGTCGCGGCCGCCAACCGTCTTGCCCACGACTTCGCGCTTCAGCCACGGACTCCTGGGAAACTCGGCCAACAGTCGCTGCAAATCCCGATTGGTGTATGGGGGGACGTGTGCGATCCAAATCCGGTCGGCGCGCGGCGTGAAGCGCAGCCGCAGGCTCATCGCCCGCTCGTCCCATTCCACGTTCTCGTCGCTGAAATGCTTCCAGGTCTTGTGGTCCTCGCTGTAGACCGGGCGGGTCTTGCCGCTGACCGGGTGCGTGCCCGCCTTGTAGTTGTATTCGCCAACCAGATCGACCAGGTCGATGGTCACCTGCTTGCCGCGCCCACCGTCCAGCCGGAAGTAGTACCAGCTTGCCTGGCGGTTGCGCTTGTCCTGGTCGGCCTCGCCCTGGACCGCGCAGCGAAAATGCGTGGGGGCGACTTGTTTGACCTTGCCGATATTCCCGCCGTCAAAATTCGTGTGGAACGTGATTGAAGCAAGGACAAGGAGAGCAGGAATGAACATGCGGGTTACCAGTCCGCGAGTCGAACTCCCGGGATTCTCGGGAAACTCCGCGTGTCGAGCGTCGCTACCTCCCAATCTCCGGCGATGGCGGTAGCAGCCAGGATCAGGTCGTGAGCACCCAGGACGATCCCCTTCGCAGCAAGGTCGGCGCAGAGCCTCGCATGGACGCGTGCCTCAGTCAGGTCGAAGGGAATGACGGGCAGTATCGAGAGCAGGCCTTCAATAAACGCCTCCCGTTGGGTTCGTTGAATCCCCAGGGACGCCCGATGCAAACCATGCAGCAGTTCGGCGACCGTAATAGCAGCCAGCGCTAACTGCTGGTCAGGGTGGCGGGCAAGCAACTGTTCTGGGTCGAGACCGCCCCGCTCGCCCGCTATCGCGACGCTCGCATCAATCAGCGTTCCCATGGTGATTCCGGCATTGGAGGCTGGTTCCTCAAGATCTCCATCACATCGTCATAGAAACCCGGGTCAGGCTTTGGCCCCTCACGCAAAAACCGAACGAAGTCGGCAACGGTGCAGCGCACGGGTCGCGCGGGCACGATGCGGCAGATCGGCTGCCCGCCCCGTTCCACAATAAACTCCTCACCGCCGTCACGGACCCTGTTCAGCAGTTCCGAAAAGCTCCGCGCCGCCTCGGTGTCCGAAATTCTGGATTCCATGATAATCAGATTTTACCAAACCATGTGACGAAGAACAAATCCGAGGATCGCACCAGATTATCGGATGGTTCAATCTGCCTACGGGTAGTCCTTTGTGTCCCAGCCACTGGCATCGGCGACGCACCGGACTGCTTCTCGCAGGGCACGTGCCGCCTCGTTGCCCAGTCGATAAATCAACTGACACCCGATCATCCTGCCGCGGCTTGCCCACATGACCTTCGTGGCGTTGCAGCCGGCGTCCGTACGAGCCTCCTCTCTAATTCGTTTCGAGAGGGCACTCTCGCCAGACGGTGAGGAACTTTTATCTGCAAACACCGGTAGCCAGAGGAGGACCGGGGGACCGCCTTGCAGGAACCGGTGAATCTCCTTCCAATTTTTTTTCGTGACGTTGGGTGGGTCAATGAAGAGGAAATTGGCGGATTTTACGTCGTTAACGCTCGCCGCCCGTGCATCGATCGCGCGTTCGCCAAACACGCTCTGCAGGTTTTCGACGACCTCTGGTGACGTATCCCAGAGCGACAAACGAACAGGTACCTTCTGGTGCAGACAAACATCCGAAGCGATCAGCGATGAACCGGGGTAGATGCCGCCGAGCAACTGGGGTCTGGCAGCGAGGTACCAGTCGTACCATAGTCGCACGTGCTTGTTTGGCTCCTGTTGGAGCCGCTCCTTGAATCGTTCTCGGAAGGGCTCTTTGCGGAATCTCCCGATCCCTTTTCTCCACTCATATCGCGGGTTGCAGACGAGAGGGTTGTATGCGTAGCCTGCGAACGTATCTGCATACCTGAAGCGCGCTTTTGGAGGCGAGGGTAGAAAACACCCCACGGTGGCGTCGAGCGCCGCAATCAAAGCAACGTGCTTAACCACGTCGCCTTGATTGCCGGCTTTCTCATGGTGGTCATAGTTCCCAGGCGCGGGCCCAGGTCTGGGCGGTCGATCCCGGGGCGGGCCGCCGGCCTCAGCCGTCACCGCGCACATTTCACTCATATCCGACTCACCAGCTTTACTTGCGGCGTTGTCAGGATTCCCGCTGCAGGCGACTCCTGCTTTGATTGGCCTGCCCCAAGGGTCAGCGGTCGGAATCCAGCCGTTACACACAACGCACTTCTGCCAGTCGAGGTTCTGCCGCATGCCGAGGGGCAGATCCTCTTTACGAAGTTCACCCCGCTCCACCTTGCGCAGGAGGCGATAGTACTTGGCGTCGTGGCCCTGCAGGAACCGCCTTCCTGGACGCACTGCATTGCCACAACCGCAGAGACAACGGGCATTTGCATTCGGGGCATCACTGGATTGTTTCATCGCTTCCCTCGCTCCCGTCTCCGTAGCCGATCAACGGGCAATCAGCAATGTTTACGGGCCACTTGTCCCCTTCATCATCGCGGAACCGATACCTTGTAGGGTGGCAGCAAAGAGAGCCGGGGTGATAGTTGACGCTCACCACACGGCGAGCGAAACGGTGGGCAATGTCTGACGGGACTTCCTGCGCCAGCAGGCAATGGAAGTCAGGCAGCCGAATACGGCGCCTCCTCCAGTCGTGGGGAATCCTCCACACGCGCCCGCTGGGGCCGCGGCAACACACTCTGGCTACTTCATTCGGGATGAAGCAAACCTCCGCCGTCGTCTCTCGACCAGCCATCCTGTCTGCTTCCTGCTCGGGAATGTTGATTTCGACGAGGTCCCAGAAGGACGGGAGGTTAAGCCTTTCGGCGATGGTTTTCCCGGTGCAGATGGGTAGCGCGGAATCAGGTGCTGGCCAACCGGAAACCGCATATGCCAGCCATCTTCGGGGCAAGCGCCAGGTCCGGCCCGCATGGTCAGTCAGAAGGACCCGCGCTGGAACGTACAGTCTCCAATAGGTGCCGTCAGGATGAATCCAGAATTCACCTTCGCCCATAGATGCGAGAGACTGCGGTGCGATCTGACAAGCCGGCTGTTCATCCAACACCTTTACTGCCACTGATCGTCCGGCGAGCGAGCAGACAAGATCCGGCGGGAGGTTGACCTCTTCGAGAAGAAAACCTTCCGCGGGCAAGGTCAGCAACTGATTCGCCATTCCGACCTCGGAAGTCTGAGATTCTGCACGGCCGCAGTACGGGTGCGCCGGCTGCAATACAAAAATTGCCCAATTTGCGGATTGGCCTCCCTACGGGATCAGCACTGTCGAGCCGGTGGTGCGGCGGCCCTCGAGTTCCCGGTGGGCGCTGGCGGCGTCCTCGAGCGGCCAGGTGCGCTCCAGCTTGATCTTCACCACGCCGCTCGCGACCACCTCGAACAATGCCCGCGCGCACGACAGCAGGTCCTCGCGCTTGGCCGTGTAGGCCATCAGAACCGGGCGCGTGAGAAACAGCGAGCCCTTCTGCGCCAGCAGGCCGATATTGAACGGCGGGACGGCGCCCGAGGCATTGCCAAAGCTCACCATCAGGCCCAGCGGGCGCAGGCAGTCCAGCGACCCCAGGAACGTGTCCTTGCCGACCGAGTCGTAGACCACCGGCACGCCGGCGCCGCCTGTGAGCGCGCGCACCCGCTCGGTGAAGTTCTCGCGCGTGTAGACGATGGGATGGTGGCAGCCATTGGCGCGGGCCAGCTCCGCCTTCTCGTCGCTGCCGACTGTGCCGATGACGGTGGCGCCCAGGTGCTTCGCCCACTGGCACATGATCAGGCCCACGCCGCCGGCCGCGGCATGCACCAGGATGGTTTCGCTCCGCTGGACGCGGTGGGTGCGGAGCAACAAGTACTCGGCCGTCATGCCCTTGAGCATCATGGCGGCGGCCTGGATGTCGCTAACGCCGTCGGGCAGCGAGACCAGCCGGTCGGCCGCAATCAATCGCCGCTCGGTGTAAGCGCCCAGCACGCCGGCATAAGCCACGCGGTCGCCCGGCTTCACTTCGGTGACGCCCGCCCCGACCTCCTCGACCATGCCGGCGCCCTCCATGCCCAGCACCGCCGGCAGCGGCAGCGGATAAAGGCCGGTGCGGTGATAGGTGTCGATGAAGTTCAGGCCGATGGCCGTCTGGCGAAGCAACGCCTCGCCCGGGCCGGGCCTGCCAAGCTCGACGTCTTCCCACCTGAGAACTTCGGGCCCGCCGGTCTCGTGAATGCGTATGGCTTTCGGCATCTCCACCTCAGGTTGTAGGTAGCAGGTTGTAGGTTGTAGGTGGCAGGCAATCGCGCGGCCGCTCCTGCCGCCTACCACCTACATCCTACTACAACCTATGACTCAAAACCGCGGCGCCGCCGGCTAGAATTCTGACCTCCGGCGCCCCTACGAGCCTGCGGTTCGGAAAATCCTGGCCGGCGCGACCACTTCAGCCTCGAACTGATTGCACCCGGCCGCAATTTCTCGCACCGGCTCAGTGCAGCAGGTAGACGCGTCCGGTCGGATTGGCAAGCGGCATGACGCTCTTGCCGTTGACCTGAAAATCGACAACGTCCAGCGGCGCTCCGGTGGCGCCATAATACACGTCGTCCGCGTAACCGTTCGCCGTCCACCAGTACGGGCCTCCCAGGTTCTTCACGGAAAAGCTGCTGGACTCGACCGTAGTGGGCAAACCATTCGTGTATGTGGCTGTGTACACGCGGTTGCCCGATAGCGTCAGCACCTGGCTTCCGTCGGGCGAAAGCGTTCCCGCCACGGATGAGGTGACTGTGACTGTCCCCGCAATTTTCGAATCCGTCGTCGAACAGTCGAACGAGAAGCTCGTCTTGCTCCACTTCAGCGGGCAGCTTACTCCGAAATCACGCGCGTTGTCCGGGAGGTAGACTGACGATTTTAGCCCTTCCAGGGTAGGGCTAGAGATAGAGATTTTCGCAAACTTGGTGGTCACCAGATGGGCGAATATATTGTCGAGGGTGATCGTTAGCCGGATCGGGGAAGTGGTGTTATAGGGAGCATAGGCGTGCCCGTTGACGATCATGGCGACTAGCTTGTACCCGTTTTTCGCTGCCTCCTCGGCTTTATCGAACTGGACGACCCCTCCCGTGCCGACCAGCGTCAACTCGGGGAATCGACGCTTGTAGACGATCAGTTCCGCCTCCGACGGCCCCGAGATCGACAGCGTGAGCTTGGTTGCCGCCGGCCACGATGCGTCCAACTCGACCGCAAACGGCCAGGCCGACAGGTCCGGTGCGTTCCAATCGGCAGTCACGGGCCCCGAGATGCTGGGGGTGAAGCTTCTGTTGAAAAACACCTTAAACCCCCCGGCCCCCGGCCATGATATCGGCGCCTTAAGCGGATAGACGGTGCTGGTCGTCAACCGGCGGCAGAACTCGCGCCAGTCGGCGCCCACGTCGCTGCCAACCAACTGAAGTGCCTGCACCGGGGAGTACGCGAAACTCCTGAACACCAACCCGGTGTAGTCACTCATCCGCCGGATGACATCGCCAACCGACTTCTCGCCGTGACGGTCGGAAAAGGTTTGCAGGAAGGCTGCCGCTCCATATCCGTGGTCCTGCACGAGTCCGGCGTCCCCCGGCGGGTACTCCAACCCTTCGTTGAATAGGAAGGGGTTGTTAGCGATATTGTCTTGCGTAGTTTGCGCCACGTAGTTCGGGTCGGTCGACAGCATCCGTTCAAACCAGGTGGAGGCCGCTTCCAGCAACCAGAGCCAGGCATTGGCGCCCCTCGGCTGCACCGAGTACAGGTTCTGCATGACATGGAAGAGTTCATGGCCGGCAGTGAGCTTCATCGTTTCCAGGTCCGCGTCCGTAACGATTCGCGCGGTGTTGAGGCTGAGCCCCTGCTCTTGGATGCCGGCGTCCATGTCTCCCTCCTCTCCCCATCGCTGGGCCGCTTTTCCGAAGAACGGGTACAAGAACACTCTCATCGGCCAGCTTCGCGCCGGCCAGTTCAACCCGACTCGCTGCTGCAATTTGCTGTTGGCATCGTCGAGCGCCGCGGCGATCTGCTGCACCTGCGCGTATTGGATGGCCTTCGGCCGGTAGTAGAGGACGAACTTGCCGGAGTCGCTCATCATGTTCTGGAAGCCGGCGATAGCCGCGAACATCGGGACTATCCCGGCGGGTTGTGCGTCGGCCACCGGCTTCAGCGCGGCGGGCAACAACTGTGAAGAGGCCGCCGCGCTCACCGCCGGGATGGTGACCACCAGCTCGTTTCCCTCGATCGTGGGCGCCAGCAGGGTCGCGCCGGCCACCGGCGCTGCCAGGTTCGACACGTGCACGAATACGCCGCCACTGACCGGGCGCTTCATGGCCAAGCGCACGGTCATGCGGTTGCCGGTGGTCGCCGGAAGCCCGCTCAGCGCAAACACGTCGCTCGCCAGGTCCTCATCGAGCAGCGAGCCAAGCGCTCCGTTTCGTTGAAGAACCGTCACTGTGGTAGGGGAAGGCACGACAAAGGTGCGGGCGCTCACGGTGAACCCGCCCGCCTGCACGGTCCCCCCGCCGCTGTCGATTGTCGAACTGCCCAGCGCCTGCCAATTGGATTTGCAGGCGAGCGTGACATTGCCCTGCGAGTCGCGCCCTGCGGTGCTCACCGTGAGCGCCTGCGCTCCGGTGTTCAGGATCTCGGCCGGCACCTGGAAATTTACCTGGTACAGCCCGACGAAGTAAGGCGCCAAGCCGGCAAACTGCACCTTGGCTGCCTGGCCGCCAACCATCACCGATATGGCGGTGGTGACGAGGTTGAGCGGCTTCGCGGCGCTGCCGTCCCCGCCGGGCGCTCCCGCCGCCAAGCTGGGGTCGACGGCGCCCAGCCCGGTCAGGAACAGGATCAGGACTTCACCGGGGCTGGCCGGCGAAGCGGCCGAGACCGGCGTGAAATTGGCGTGAAGCGCGATAGCTTCGCCCTTGCCGTCCATCGTTTTCGTAAACAGGCGCGGCGCGCGCGGCAGCACTGTGACCGTTTCCGTTCCGCTGGCGCCCGCCGCGTTCTTTACCCGCACCTTCACCGTCGCCCCGGTCAGATCGAAAGGAAGCTGTGCGTTGATCTGGCCCGGTGAGACGTAGAACAGAGGTGCGTTCAGGGTGCGGCTGCCGTCGATCACCTCCACTGACGTTCCTTCCAGCGTAGTGGGCAGCGGCACAGCGGTGGCCGCAGCCACCTTGGGGGCCAAGTTGGTTCCCCACACGGTGATGATCATCCCCGGCGCAAGGTCGCGAGAGTAGTCAGCGGCATTGGTCACGCCACCCGACGGCAAAACCGGAACACCGCTCTGTGCCGGCAGCAAGGCCGCGAAAAGCAGGAAAACGACAAAGCAACGGATTGCGGAATTAAAGGACACAATTCTCTCCTTTGGCGAAGCCACACAAATGCCTCACGATAACACGCGACTGTCGTTCGCTAACGCGGGGAGCATACTCAGGCCGGCCCTTGGAAGGGAGTGAGACACCGTGAGTCACGTTACCCGTGAGTCACGTGGCCCCGAAGGATAGCAACTTGGGTCAGCAGGGATTGTTGCGGCCTCTAACTCCCGCCCTATCAACGACAAAAGGCGTAGGTTGGCAGGGGGTTGGCAAGGGTCTTGCCGAGCTTTGGGCGCGCCGCTATACTTCGCAACACCCAATGGACGATAACCGACCGGCCAAATCGATTCCCGCGCCAGCCATCCAGGAAGCGCTCAGGCGGGTACTGGACAGTCCGGAGTTCCGCGCTTCAAAACGCCTTCGGAGGTTCCTCTCCTACGTTGTCGGCAAGACATTAGAAGGCCGAGCGGACGAGATCAAAGAATACTCGATCGGCCTGGAGGTGTTCGATCGGGAAGAGCCTTTTGATCCCCGCACGGACACCATCGTGCGTGTGGAGGCGCGGCGGCTGCGCCAGCAACTCGCCGTGTACTACCAGGGATCCGGCCGCTCCGACCCGGTCGCCATCGAGGTTCCGCGAGGAGGGTATATACCGGCATTTTGCGGCCGCGATGGCGGACATGTTCAGCCTGCTCTGCCGGCGGAGGCGCCCTTTACAGGCCGGCCGGCCAGGCGGCGCCGCCCGGCAGCGCTGATCGGCGGCGCGCTTGTCGTGCTCGTTGCCGCGGCAGGTTTGGTGCTCTGGTGGGCCGCCGGCCGGTTTTCCAGCCGCACGCCGCACCATTGGCGGCTGCAAGACTCCACGCTCACCGTTTTGGACGCCCAGGGCCGCATATGTTGGGAGAAGGACCTCTCGCCTGATGATCCCAGGGCGGTGGACGATAAAGGCATCCGGGACAAGGTGCTCATCGCGGACATCGATGACGACCGCAAAACGGAGGTGCTCGTCAACACCGTTCCTCGCGACGTGGCCGCGGCCGGGGGCTCGCTACTGTGCTTCGAGCAGAGCGGCCGGCTGCGCTGGACCCACCACTATGGCTCTCGCAAGACGTTCGGCGACCGAACTTTCCAGGCGAGCTATACCGGCCGTTTCGTTCGCCCCTTGAGGGTCGGCGGCCGGCCGCGTCTGCTGACCGTAGCCAAACATTTTATGTGGTATCCGTCTCAGGCTGCGCTGTTGGACCCGAAATCAGGCGCGGTGATGGAAGAGTACTGGCATCCGGGGGTGATTTCTGAGTACGCCGTGTGCGACATCGATGGCGACGGCAACGACGAAGTTCTTTTCGGCGGCTTCAATAATCCCGGTCAAGGGCTTGGACACGCCGGGTTGGCGCTCTTGAAGCTACCCTTTTCGCGGAGTTCGGCTCGGCCAGCCCTGCCTGGCCCCGAGGGGTTCCCGCCCATTACAGGTGGCGGCGAGATCGCCTATGTCCTCTTTCCGCTTCCCGACGTCTCCAAAGTTATGGGCCAGCTTCCCGCGATCGCCCACCTGAGCGTCGATAGCAACCGTCACATTCTGGTCGAGACGCCGCTGCCCGAGGCGGGCGGCATCGTTTACACACTCGACGCCGGGTTGAATGTGAAGGAATGCCGCTTTTCGGACAATTTCGCCTCGTTGCACGACCGTTACCGCCGTCAAGGACTGCTCGACCATGTACTGACAAACAAGGAGATGGACTCGCTGGCCAAAGTCGTTCGTTTCTCCGCGGCGCCTGACGGTAACGACCCGCGATTAGAGCGGTTCTGGAGGTTCTAAACCGGCCGGACGTAGCCGCAGATTCCGCAGATTGCCCAGATGAAATCGGTGTAATCTGCGAAATCTGCGGCTAGGTTTTTCCCTCACTGTTTCGCTGGCCGTGGGACCGCGCCGATGGCGCTGTCGGCCACCGACTTCGCTTTGGTCTCCGCCCAAGCCTTGCGGATGTCCTCGGGGAAACCCTCCACGAGCCGCTCGATGCGCCCGCGGATTTGGGCAACCACGTCCGGATGCTCGGGCGCCACGTCGTAACCCTCTTCAGGGTCGATGCGCAGGTCGTAGAGTTCCGGTTGCTTGAGCGGCAGGTTGATGCGGCCGGCGGCCGGCGCCGGGCTATAGGCCATCGAGTTGTACCGGGTGACGTGCAGCTTCCAGCGGCCCCAGCGAGCGCACTGCATGTTGATGTTGTCGAAATAGAGGATCGCTTCCCGCTCCAGCTCTTCCTTCTGCCCGGTCATCAACGGCCAGATATCGATGCCGTCCAGCGGGTTCTTGGGCAGCGGGACGCCGCACAGCTTGGCGACGGTCGGCATGATGTCCATCATGGAGGCCAGCCCGTGGCAGACGCGGCCGCGCGGGATGCGGCCGGGAAAGCGCGCCAGGAAGGGCTCCCGTACCCCGCCCTCATAGGTCATGCCCTTGCGCCCGCGCAGTCCGCCGGGGCTGCCCTGGAACCATGGGCCGTTGTCGCTGGAGAACATCACCAGGGTGTTGCTTTCCAGGCCGTGCTTCTTCAGCGTCTCCAGCACCTGGCCCACGCTCCAGTCCACTTCCTCGACCACGTCGCCGTACAGGCCCAGCGGCGACTTGCCGCGGAACCGCTCCGACGCCGCCAGCGGGATATGCGGGTAGGTGTGCGGCATGTATAGAAAGAACGGCGAGTCCTTCGACTTCTCAATGAAGCGCACCGCCTGCTCGGTGTACCGCGGCGTCAGCGTCTCGAGCTTGGCCGGCTCCTCCAGCGTCTCGGTGTTGTGCATGAGCGGGCGAGGACTCATGTCGTTGCTGTAAGGAATGCCGAAGTATTCGTCGAAGCCGTGGGCGGTGGGCAGGAACTGCGGCAGGTGTCCCAGGTGCCATTTGCCGACGGCCATCGTCTTGTAACTCTTCGCCTTCAGCACCTGGGCGATGGTGGTTTCCGAGTCGGAAATGCCGGTGGTGTCTTTCGGGAACAGCACCCGCGGGATGCCGACGCGGGTGGGGTAGCGGCCGGTCATCAGCGCGGCGCGCGACGGCGAGCACACCGGGTTGGCCGAAAGGAAATGGGTGAAGCGCGCGCCTTCGGCCGCCAGCCGGTCCAGGTTGGGCGTGCGGATTTTCGAGCCGTAGCAGCCCAGGTCGCCGTAGCCCAGGTCGTCGCACAGGATCATCACCACGTTGGGCGGCTGCCCCGCCGCCATGGCGTTCAGCACCGGATGAGCGCATGCTGCCGCCGCCCCAAGCTTCAGAAAATCGCGTCGATTGAGCGTCATCTCTTATCTCCCAGAAAATGGGACGCAGATAAACGCAGATAAACGCAGATCAGAAGGCGGCCGATCTGCGTTTATCTGCGTTCATCTGCGTCCTATTCTTACACTGCTTCGCGCTTCTTTTCCCGGCGCACCATGTCCGTGTTCTGTGCCGGTTCGGAATCGCACTCGACCGCCAGCGTGGTCACCGGGTCGTCGGGCGGCGCCGCCGGCAGGCCGGTGAAGCGGACGCGGAAGCGGTCTTGCGTGAACTCGACCTTCTTCCCGCCGGCCAGCAGCTTCGCCGACAGCACCTTGTTGGTCAACCCCGCCACCACCAGCGTCTCACCGGGCCAGAAATGCGCATGGACGTATAGCGTGTTGCCCTTGCGCGTGAAATTCAGGTAGTTGGAGCGCCCCACCCGGCACGGGTCGGAGCCATAGATGGTCGAGCCGTTCTTGTCCATCCACTTGCCGACCGCGGTCAGGATGCGCATCGACTCCTCGGGGATGGATCCGTCGGGCTTGGGGCCGATGTTGAGCAGGTAATTGCCGCCGCCGCGCGCGCAGGTGATCAGGTTGCGCACCACGGTCTTGGGCGTCTTCCAGTCGTCGTCGTTCTTGTGGTAGCCCCAGCTCCCGTTCATGGTCATGCAGGATTCCCAGGCCCGGCCCTTGGAAGCCTCGATGCGCTGCTCGGGGGTATCGAAATCCTCGGGCACCTTGGCGCGGTTGTTGATGATGACGTCGGGGAGCAGGCCGCGCACCATGCGGTTCATCTTGAGCGACTCCCAGCCCTCGGCGTCGAGCGGCCAGGCCACGTCGTACCAGAGGACGTCCGGCTTGTAAGCGCAGATCTCGCGCACCTGGCCGTGGATGTACTCGACGAAGCGCTTGCGCGCCGCCTCGTCGTCGGCGCAGCGGGCCCCGTCGGGGTGGTGCCAGTCCATCAGCGAGTGGTAAAAGCCGACGCGCAGGCCCTCGGCGCGCGCCGCCTCGGCGTATTCCTTCACCAGGTCGCGCCCGCAGGCCTGCTTCGGCGCGCAATAGCTGGTGTACTTGGTGTCGAACAGGCAGAAGCCCTCATGGTGCTTGGTGGTCATCACCATGTACTTCATGCCCGCGCGCCGGGCCAGCTTCGCCCAGTCGCGCGCGGCATTGGGCTTGGGCGTAAAGCGCTTGGCCAATTCCTGGTATTCCGAGACCGGGATGCCCTCGTTCTCCATCACCCATTCGTGCCGGCCCAGCACGCTGTACAGGCCCCAATGGATGAACATGCCGAATTTGGCCTCGTGCCACCACTTCATGCGGCGGGCGCGGTCCTCGTCGGTGCTGGTTTGCGCGGCGACACCCAGGGGCAGGGCGGCCGCCGCCGTCCCCACGCCCAGCATGTGCATGTACCGCCGCCTCGATATCGCGTTATTCCACATAACAGTGCTCCTTGAAAACCGAATTTAACCACGGATGAACACGGATGAACACGGATAAATACCGGTGGGGCCGCGATTCAGCCGGTGCGGCGGACGGCTTCGGTCCGGCAGAGCGCGGGGCACCCAATTCGCGCTTTCTGTCGACCAGCCTGAGGGTGGGCCGCCCGCCCCGCTTCCCGAATAATACAGTTTAGAGAAGCGCGACTTGCGGCACTTTGGCGAAGTGGGCGTCACGCGTAATCAATGCCAGCTCGTGTTGAATTGCCAGGCTGGCTATCCAAAGGTCGTTGGTAGAGATTGGCGTACCAGCCTGGCGAAGCTGCAAAAACAAGCGGGCGTAGACTTCGGTGGTTTCCCGATCCGCATAGAGGACCTCTACCGAGCGCAACCGCAGGAAGCGCAGCAGCAAGGACTCGTTGTGAGCCCGACGACGCGGATCGCCACCGAGGAAGCCGGCCTTGATCTCGGCTAACGCAATGAACGGAACACAAATTTCGGCGGCCTCTTCCACCAGAGCAGCAACGGAGCGCTCTCGTCGAAGCGCGTCTGTCAAACGGTTAGTGTCAAGTAGAATCCTCATGTCCAGAGCGCGGGGTCAATTTGGCGTTGCTCGTTGAGAATGCGGTCGAATTCTGGGTCCTCCTGCCAGACTCCGCCGAGCTCATCGAGGGATCTTAACCGGCGTGCGCGGGCTCCGCCTCCGATGGCAGACAACTCCTCTACCAGTAATTGGTTCAGGCTAATCCTCCGCTGCCGGGCTTTCCGGCGTAGCACCCTGTCAACCTCGCGGGGAATGCCGCGGACCGTGTATTGCAGGCTCTTTACTGTAGGCATGTCTGCCTACAGTGTATCAGAAGATGCAGGCAG
>Ga0315291_10002170_pt1 | contig 25861 bp, 19 predicted proteins | sample YL17G12_20_MG_FD_203070 | JGI IMG/M metagenome (GOLD analysis project Ga0315291, IMG submission 203070) | Sediment microbial communities from Yellowstone Lake, YNP, Wyoming, USA - YL17G12_20 | ecosystem: Environmental > Aquatic > Freshwater > Lake > Sediment | place: USA: Wyoming | collected...
GACGTAAGGCAAGCAGTGACGAGGGATTCCGCCCCGCACTGCTTCTGCGAAGCAGTGGCACACTGTGATCCGACGTCGGGTGTTGGTGAGAAATGCGGGTTAGGCTGGCGGCCGGCTACTCGGGCCGCTTCATGGCCAGGCTTTGCAGCGTCAGCACCAAGCCCACGGAGAGCATGGCCCAGCCGAGCCATTCGGGCGGGGTGACGGTTTTCTTGGCAGGCGCATTCTGGAACGGCTTCAGCAGGGGCGAGTTGGTATCGGCCGCCGCCGCGCGGTTGCCGGTGCCGTCGGCCAGGAACCGCGCGAACTCCGGTGCGAGCACGAACGAGTCGACGAAGCGGAACTGGATCCCCATAAACAACAGAACCAGCCCGGCCATGAACCACTGATTCCGATTGATCTCCATCTTCCGACCCTCCTGAGGTGTTCGCCGCCGACCACTCCGACCATGCTTCGCATGGTGCCCGAGCGGTGCCCGCGACCAGGTTTCCTCTGCCCGGCGGGGCACCCGCGTAGCGGGTCAGCCGGCCGCGCGTTACACCTTACTCATCCTTTGTATCGATTCGCTCGGCGGCTCGACTTCACGTCGCGCCCGCTTGTAGGGGTTATTGCGCGGTGCCTCGATCCGGGGTCGCCCGGGTTATCCCGATTGCAGCGGATCCGCCGGAATTGTGCCCGACCTGACGAGTCTTGCCCGGATCATTCATCCGACCATCGTCGAGTCGGTTCTCGCGTGCCACGGCTGTGTCAGCCGTGCTCCCAGCCTTGCGGTTTACCCGGTGCAACACGGCCGACACGGCCGTGGCACGTTCGTGAATGATCCGGGTCTGGCGGGGGGGCTTGCCGCTCGCGTTTCGCGGCTTCTGGCTCAGGTCTGTTCGACGAGTATATGCACGCCGACGACCGCTCGGTTGGCCAGAACGGACCGTGCCGAGGTGCCTGGGCCAGGAGAATAGGCAAGATGGCCTTGTCGTGGACCTTTTCTCGCCTTGTTGTCGGGGGCGAATTCTGTTACCGTCCGCTGTTTTTCCAGGGAAGATCGCCGGGAAAAAGGGGACAGGTCCAATTTGCCGGAACGGCCCGAAGGGTGCTTCGCACAAATTGGACCTGTCCCCTTTTTCCTCCCGGGGGAGGATCGAGGCCAGAGGATCTGCAACCTTGCTCAGATGGCTCCTGTTTGGATTGTGCAGTCTGCCGGTTGCCTGCCCGCTGATCTGCGCGCAGGAGCCCGGCGGAGACTTTGGCCCCGGGCTATTCCAGCCGGAGGTGCGGCGTCTGCCGGCGGCTGAGGTGCTGCCGTTTCCCAGCGAAGAGACTCCGCCGGCGGTTGAGGTGCTGCCGCTTCCGGGCGAAGGGACTCCGCCGGCGGCGGATCGCGCCGCGGAGGAGCCGCACCTTGTTGCCCCCTCGATCGAAGAACTGCCCGCCAAACCGGAGACTCCGGCGAAGCCTTGGAAAGGGGGCTTCGAGCTGGGACTGGACGGGACCGAAGGCAACAGCCAGACCCTCAATTTCCGGTTGGGGCTCAGCGCCAAGCGCTCTGCCCCGGAGAGCGCGCTCACGCTGGACCTGGACTACCGTAAGAATACCACCGAGGCAGATGAGACGGCACACCGGGCGTTTCTCGACTGGCGCTATGAACGCCTCTTTGCCGAATCGCCGTGGACGTGCTTCGTGCACGGAACTGTCGATTACGATGAGTTCAAGGCGTTCGACTTGCGGGTCACGGCGGACCTGGGCCTGGGTTATCAACTGATCAAGACCACAACGACCTCGCTGGTCGCCCGAGCCGGCGGCGGCTTCTCACACGAGATCGGCAGCGCGGACAAGAACTACGTGCCCGAGGCGGTCTTCGGGCTGGACTTCGAGCGTCAACTCAGCCAGCGGCAGAAGCTGACTTTCTCGACCGAATACGCCCCCGACGTGAGCGACATCGGCGATTTCCGTCTTACTTCCCGCGCCGGCTGGGAGGTGCTGGTCGACCAGGAGACGAACCTCAGCCTGAAGCTCAGCGTGCTGAATCGCTACGACAGCACGCCGGGGGGCGCCAAGCCCAACGACCTGGACTACGCGGCCGTGCTGTTGTGGAAGTTCTAATCCGGCCGTGCCGGGTTGCGAAGGCTGGAGTGCGGAGCTGCCAGCTATCAGTTTTCAGTTTCAGTTGTCAGTTTTCAGTTGTCGGTTCTTGCCGACCGTTTGGCCCGGATTATTCATGGAACCGGGGAGGCGTCGGTAATCGGGTGCCACGGCCGTATCGGCCGTGCTCCAGATTGCCACGTTTACCCACGGCCACACGGCCGACACGGCCGTGGCACCCTTATGAATAATCCGGGTTTAGCGGAACCGCGCGACTCTTTGGGCTCAGTCGCCGCCACCGCACGCGCTTGCTGAGAACTGACCACTGAGAACTGACAGCTCTTCTGCCGCATGCATGCAGCAAGAGCGTTACATCTTCGGGGGAAGGTCGCCCAGGTTCGTATGGGCCGCTGCCGCCGATCGGCTGCCGGTATTCGCATTTCACGAGCAACGGGGATAATACGTGTCGAGGCAGGCAAGCGATCCGCCCCCGGCCTCAAGGAGCCTGACCTTGCCTGATTACGTCGCGCAGATCGATGTAACCACCGCCGCCGGCGACCCTCGCGGGGGACTCCGCTCGCGGAGCTTCCTGGGGCTGCTCACGACCCAGTTCCTGGGGGCGCTGAACGACAACATGTTCCGCTGGCTGGTGGTGCCCATCGGAAAAGAGATCGTGGACGAAGAGCACGCCTCGGTGGCGCTGTCGGCGGGCCTGGCCTGCTTCGTGCTGCCCTACATCCTGCTGGCTGCTCCCGCCGGGTATCTGGCCGACCGGTTCAGCAAGCGGACCGTGATCGTCGGCTGCAAGGTGGCCGAGCTGCTGATCATGAGCCTGGGCGTGGGCGCGATTCTGGTAAGCAACTACTCCGAAACGCTCGCCCTGTACCTGATGTTCGCCGTGGTGGCCGTGATAGGTGCGCACAGCGCGCTGTTCAGCCCCTCGAAGTTCGGCAGCATTCCCGAGATCGTGCGGCCCGGTCTGATTTCGGCGGCCAACGGGCTGGTGGGTATGACCACGGTGCTGGCGATCGTGGTGGGAACGATTGCCGGCAATCTGCTCTACGTCCTGACGAGGCCGTTGGGTCAGCACATGTGGTGGTGCTGGGCGGCCGCCCTGATCGGCGTGGCCGGGGTGGGGCTGCTTTGCAGTCTGCTGATCCGCCCGCTGCGCAGCGCCAACCCCACACGGAACTTCCCCTTCAATGCCCCGGCGCAGTCCATTCGGGACCTGGGCGTGCTGGCAGCGAACCGGCCGCTGCTGCGGGCGGCCCTGGGCACGATGGTCTTCTGGGGACTCGGCGCCATGGCCCAGATGAACGTCGACCGGCTGGTCGATTACCAGTTTGGCTTCGGGCAAGAGTACGTGGGGGTGTCACTGGCGGTGTTGGCGCTGGGCGTGGGCGTGGGGTGCCTGTTGGCGGGGCTCTGGTCGGCCGGGCGGGTGGAGCTGGGTATCGTCTCCCTGGGCGCCGGCGGCATCGGCTTGAGCGCCATCCTGCTCTCCTCCGCACTGACGGTCTTTCCCGCCGCCGGCGGGACCTTGCCCTGGGCCGCCTACCTCTGGAGTTGTCTCTGGCTGCTGGCGCTGGGCATTAGCGCTGGCTTGTACGACGTTCCCATCCAGGCCTTCCTCCAGTACCGCAGCCCCGACGATCGGCGAGGATCGATCCTGGCAGCCAGCAATCTGCTGACCAACGCGGCGATGTTGCTGACGGCCGGTCTGTTCTGGGTCTGCTGCAAGCCGCTGCGACTCGACCCCGAGGGGGTCTTCCTGGTGTTGGGCATCGCCACCGTGCCCGTCTTCCTCTACGTCGTCTGGCTGTTGCCGGGGGCATCGGCCCGCTGCCTGGTCTGGCTGCTCAGCCACACGATCTACCGCGTCCGCGTGGAGGGGCGGGAGAATGTCCCCGAGGAGGGCGGGGCCCTGCTGGTCTCCAACCACGTCAGCTACGTCGACGGCGTGTTGCTGCTGTTGTTCTCCCGTCGCCCGATCCGCATAGTGGCCTACGCTGACTACATCCGGAAGTGGTGGATCCGCCACCTGGCCAAGGACATGGGGACGATCCCCATCACGCCGGGCAAGCGGTCGGTGGTCGAGTCGATCCGCGTGGCCCGCCAGGCGCTGCGCGACGGCGACCTGGTCTGCATCTTCCCGGAGGGCCACGTCACCCGCAGCGGTGCCATGGGCCAGTTCCAGCCCGGCTTCCTGTCCATGCTGAAGGGTACCGCCGCGCCGGTGATTCCGGTCTACCTTGGCGGGCTGTGGGGGAGTATCTTTAGCTTCGAGCGAGGGAAGGTCTTCTGGAAATGGCCGCGGCGCTGGCCCTACCCGGTGCTGATCCGCTTCGGACAGCCGCTGGCCGCGCCGGCCGACGCCGAGCAGGTCCGCCAGGTGGTCGCCGCTCTGGGAGAAAGGCGATGAGAGACCACGCACTGATGATCCCGCCGCGGCAATTCCTGCGGATGTGCCGCGCCAACCTGCGGCGACCGAAGGTGGCCGATTCCAACGGCGTGGAGTTGACCGGGGCCGGTCTGCTCGCGCGGACCCTGGTGCTCCGCCGGCTCCTGCGCCGCGAAGTGCTCGGCAAGGACGAGACGTACGTGGGCTTGCTGGTGCCGCCCTCGGTCGGGGCGGTCGTGGCCAACGCCGCGTTGGCGATCGACCGCCGGATCGCCGTGAATCTCAACTACTCCGAATCGTCCGAAGTGCTCAACGCCGCCATCCGGCAGTGCCAGATCCGCCACGTGCTCAGCAGCCGCCGGGCGATGGAGAAGCTCAATCTTCAGCTCGACGCCGAGCTGGTCCACTTGGAGGACTTCAAAGACAAGGTCACCGCGGCCGACAAGCTGATCGCCGCCGCCCAGACGTGGCTCCTGCCGGCCTCTGCGCTGGACCACTGGCTGGGACTGAACAAGATCGCCCCGGACGACGTGCTGGCCGTGATCTTCACCTCCGGCGCGACCGGCGTACCCAAGGGCGTGATGCTGACGCACCGCAACGTGGGATCGAACGTCGCGGAATTCGACACGATCCTCCAACTCCGCCGGGACGACGTGCTGACCGGCATCCTGCCTTTCTTCCACTCCTTCGGCTACACCGTCACCTTGTGGACGGCCCTGACGCTCCAGCCGAAGGTGATCTATCACTATTCGCCCCGGGAGCCGAAGCCGCTGGGGCAGCTTTGCCGCCGGCACGGCGCCACCATCCTGATCGCCACACCGACCTTCCTCCGCTGGTACACCCGCGGCTGCCAGCCGGAAGACTTCGCCAAGCTGGAGGTGGTGATCACCGGGGCGGAGCGGCTCCCGCCCGACCTGGCCGACAAGTTCGAGCAGAGGTTCGGTGTCCGGCCGCTGGAAGGCTACGGAACCACGGAACTCTCGCCCGTGGTCAGCGTGAACGTCCCGCCCGGCCGCATGACCAGCACAACCGACGAAGGGTGCCGCGAGGGGACCGTCGGCCAACCACTGCCCGGCATCTCGGCCAAGGTGGTCGACCTGGAGACGGCCGAAGACCTGGGCGTGGGCAAGTCGGGGATGCTCCTGATCAAGGGGCCCAACGTGATGAAAGGCTATCTCGGCAGGCCAGAGCTGACGGCCCAGGTGGTCCGCGACGGCTGGTACGAGACCGGCGACGTGGCCGAGATCGACGCCGAAGGGTTCATCAAGATCACCGGCCGCCAGAGCCGCTTCGCCAAGATCGGTGGGGAAATGGTGCCGCTGGTCCAGGTCGAGGAAGAGATCATCAAGGTGCTGAACCTCGACGAAGACAACGTCTCACTCGTCGTCACTTCCGTGCCCGACGCCAAGAAGGGCGAACGGCTGGTGGTCCTGCACATCGGTCTGGCCGAAGGGCCGGAAGCCGTCTGCCGCAGGCTCTCGGCGGCCGGGGTCAAGCCGATCTGCATCCCCACCCCCGACAACTTCCGCCAAGTCCGGGAGATTCCCCTGCTGGGCAGCGGCAAGGTCAACTTGAAACGGGTCAAGGAGATGGCCTTGGAGGAATTCCCAGAGGCCGGACAGAGTTAGCGTTACAGGGCTCGACATCTTGTTTAGCGGGGATTATTCGTCGGACCGTGGTCGAGTCGGTTATCGGGTGCCACGGCTGTATCAGCCGTGCTCCAGACTCCCACATTTGCCCATGGTCACACGGCCGACACGGCCGTGGCACCCGCATGAATAATCCGGGTTTAGCGGGCGGGCTTGCCCGCCGTGCAGCGGCCTGCGATTTCCGCGAAATTCCGCGGCGGGTGGCTGTGGTCGAACGAAGTGAGCCCACAGTGCTTGGGATTCAGGGGGCGTCGCTTCGCTCGACCCCGGCCACCCCGCCGGTCACAGCTCGGTCAACGCCCGGAAGCTACCGGGTCGTTTCCGTATCTTTGCGGGCGGCCACCCGGGGCAGATCGCCAGTCTTCGAGGCCGAGGAGGCGGCACTTTTGCGGGCCACCTCGGCCGCCAGTTCGGCTAGGCGATGACGGAGTTCCGGCTGGACGTTGGCCAGCTTGGTCGTCAGGCGCTGTACGACGGGGGTATTCGTCTCGGCAGTCCGCGAGAGGCTCCCCAGGAAGGCCACGCTTTGCAGGAAATTGTTGTCGGCCACCTTGCCCACCAGCGGCTGGAACGCCTTGGCCAACAGCTCCATCCCGCCCGGCTCCACGCACAAGAAGGTATCCAACCGGCTGGTGATGTAGTAGCGGCCGTCGGTCTCCCGAACGTAGCCGGTCTTCAGCACCATCAGGCAACTCCCCTTGACGGGGCGGGCGGCCAGCGGCCCCTCGTAGCTGCCCTCCGCGTAGACCAGGTGGGTGTCGTGGCTGCGGTAGAGGAACCTCACGGTGGCCAGGGTGCCGGCCGAGTCAGTGACTTGGTACGTGTCGGGCCCGATTTCCCGCACCCTCAGGCGGCTGATCTTCAGCACCTCCCAGATGTTGACGATCACGTCCGGGTGCTGGACCATGAACAGGTACAGATCGGGATCGCAATCGATCACGCCGATCGGCATCCGCCGAAAGACGCTGATGTTCGAGAGCACCGAGGCGACCTTGGCCCGGTCCTCGGCCCGGAGCTTCTCGACCGGTATGGCCTGCACGGCGTTCTGGCGGGCCTCGCGGCTGGTGGTGGCGCGGTAGGGGTCCGGCCGGGCGGCCTGCGGGTTGAGAGTTAAGGGTTGAGGGTTGAGTGGTGCGGGTTGAGGGTTGAGAGTTGAGTGGTGAGTGGTGAGTATCCGCGATGCACTCTCCCCTCTCCCCTCTCCCTTCACGCCTCCTGCCTCACCCCTCGAACCCGGCCAGAGTCCGGCCAGCAAGACCATCGCGGCCAGCATGGCTTTGCGCCGGGTATTTCTCGGCCTCGGTGCCGTGCGGGCAGGCCCCGAGGCAGGCTGCAACGCTGCCATGTTCCCCCCTTTGAGTGGACTGCGACTGGTTCCGCCTCTCGACCAGAGGCGGCGGGGATGGGTCGTTCCAGGCCCATCGAGCCGATACTTGTGATTCTTCGGCTTGGGCAACCCGATCCGGTCAGTCAAATTCTCCGGGCTGCCGGCACGGCTGTCATACTGGCGAAGATGGTGAAACAGAGGAGAGATTGACGGCTGCAACCAAGCGGCGGGCAAGCCCGCCCGCTAAAGCCTGAAATGACACCCAAATCCCTCAAACCCCCAACCACCAAATCCCAAATCCCAAATCCCAAATCCCAAATCCCAAATCCCAAATCCCAAATCCCAAATCCTAAATCCCCTCCCTTCCCCACACTGCTCTTGCTGCCCAGCGGCCGATTCCGGACAATGCCGCCCTTCTGGGAGACGCAGAACCATGAAGGGATCGAAGGCCCTGTTGGTCACGGCGGCCATGACGGCCGGACTGCTGGCCCTGGTGTCCGGCCTGCGGGGGCAGTACGCCCGCCTGGCGGCCGAGCATTGGCAAGCGGAGTTGGACGCCGTGCCCGACGAGGGCGCCGGCATCCTGCTCGGCGAGGTGGCCGACCTGGGGGAGCCGGGGATTCCGGTGTTGGTCGAGGCCCTGGGATCCGAGCGAGAGAGTGTCGCCCGGGCGGGCAAGCAGGCGTTGTGGGCCGAGCTGGATCGTTGGCAGAGGCTCAGTCCGTCGGTTGCCTCGCCCAAGCTGGCGATCCTGGCCGAGACCCTGGCGGAGCGAGTCGAGGGATTTGGCCCCACCGCCCGCCGCGATGCCGCCGACCTGGCCACCCGGATCCTCTTGTGGCGGCTCGACTCCCGCGCGGTCGAGCCGCAACGGATCATCGCCTCCTGTGAGACGGTGTTTCGGGCCACGTCGGTCCCTGGCGGCATTTTGCTGGCGGACAGTCCGGGCGGCCGGCGGCCTTCACCCGTCGGACCGGTCGATGCCGATGCCGTGCGGCAGCAGTCGGCCAGGTCCGACGACGTGACGGAGCTTGGCCGGTCGTTGATGTCGCTGAGCCGGTTGCCTGGCGGGGGCTTGCCGATCGAGTGGTTCCCGCAGGGGGCGGAACCGCAGGATGCCGGGACCAATCTGCTGGGCGACACTCGCTCGGGGCACCCGCGGCGCCTGGTCACCCCGCCCGGCGCCCGATCGCTGAGCACTTGGCAGCAGCCGGAGGGGTCCTCGACCGTTATCCAACAGTCTGGTACGGCGCCGGCCTCTCAGGCCCCTTCCGACCGGCCGCCCCGGGAACCGAACCCGCTGCGGAGCCTGTCGCTGACGGCGGAGGACCTTGCCCCGTCGCGGAATCCGCCAAAGGAGCTTTCGGAGACGGAAACGGTCCAGTTGATGCGGTGGTTGGGTCGCCCGCAGGAACCGAGGGCATCTGGGGCGCGGGCGGAGCTGATGCGGCGGGGTTTCACGGAGGTGCATCTGGAGCTGGCCCGCCGGCTCTTCGACCCGGATCCGGAGGTCCGCAAACGCCTGGCCCGTCTGCTGCCGGCCGTACAGAGCGTGGACGCGGCGCCCTGGCTGTTGTGGCTCAGCCGCGACCCGGACCCCGAGGTGCGTCTGGTGGCGATCGGGCTGATCGCCACCAGCGGCGACGCTGCGCTATGGGAGCAGATCGAGGAGGCGGCCCGGGAGGACCCCGATCCACAGATCCAACGGCAGGCCGTGCTGATCGCCGCGCGGCGGAACAGCGACAAGCACTGAACATAAAGCCGCGACCGGCGGTCGCGCTATTCTCGGTGCGCGACCGCCGGTCGCGGTTTTCTTGCTGCGCGACCGCCGGTCGCGGCTTTCTTGTTGCGCGACCGCCGGTCGCGGCTTTATGAAGCTCAGTTGGGCACCTCGACTCGATGTTGCAGGTTGTCGCCGAAATCCACGCGGAAGCGCCGGCCGCCGTCGACCTCGATTTCCACCTCCAGCTCTTGGATCCGGATCCGGGCGATCTTGCCGCTGACCGTGCCCACCTCGAAGGGATCGCCCTCGTGCAGCTTGAGCGTCTTGGCCTCCGTCCGCACGAACAGCCAGACTTCCGGCAGGCCGTCCACCTCGTGGATCGCGTTGACGTAGGTGTGTTCGCTGGGGTCGATACCTTGCGGCTTGGGCTTGGGCATCTCCTTCGGCTCTTTGGGAGGCAGTTCCGGCTCCGGAGTGTAGGAGGCAAACAGCCCGCCCGTGTCCACGTAGCGATCTTCTTTCGGCTTCGGCCGGACTTCCATCTTCCGCCGGACGATCGCCTTGAGATAATCGTCCAGTTTGCCGTGTTCCAGCCGTTTCGATTTGGCGTCGGGCAGCTTGTCCTGAGAGACTGCGCCGCTTAAGCACAAGGCCTCGACGTTGATTGTCAGCGTCAGCTCCGAGGAACCCTTGGTCGGGGTGCTGCTCAGTAGACTTATCTTGTGGAGGTAGTCGGCCGAGTAGAACTCGAATAAGAAGCGGGTCAACTGATCCAACGAGCCCTTGGCCTCGATCGCGAAAGGCAAGATGGTGTAGCCGCTACGGAGTTGGACCGCGTTCGGCGTGACCTTGGCGTTGCGCAACTTGTCGACGGCCAACAGCGAGAGCCACTTCTTGTACAACTCGCCGGCGACCTTGTAGTCGGTGGGCAGCGATCGCTTTTTCCAGAGGTTCAACTGCGCGGTCGCCTTCTTGCCGGGTTGGGCCTGGACGGTCAGCTTCTGCAGGTCTTGTCCCAACGTTGTGCGGTCGGTGCGAAGCGCGCCGAGCGATTTGCCCCCGCCCCGAAACAGGTACACTCCCCCAACCACCACCAGCAGCGCTCCGGTGGCGATTACCAGGATTCTCTCGCGTTTCTTCAAGGCCATTACTGCTTCTCCGGTTCCACGTACACCTCCGTGGAGAATCTCCTGGAGTAGGACTTGTTCGAGGCCTCATCGCTGCTGCCCTTGTCGACCACGCGGCGCGACGGGTTGTGGAGGCCGGACTCCAGCTCGGCGATGTCGTCCTGCCGGGCGGCCAGCCCGTCCAACTTCATCTTGCCGCCGCGCGAGTCGGGGTTGAGGTGCAAGTCGGTGAGCATGGCCTGCTTGGCCGGCACGAAGTCCGTAGACAATCGGTACAGCTCGTCCAGCCAGACCACGTCGGTCTCCGTCCATTTTTGGATGGCCGTCGCCGCCGCGACCGCTTTCTTGGCTGCGGCAACCTCCTTCTCCTGCTCCTGGATCTGGCCGCTGAGCTGCCTTATGTCGCCAGCGACCCACCTCCGCTGCAAGCTCCGGTAGCCCAGCACCGCCGCCACCAGCACCACGGCCGCCACGCCGGCCATGACCAGCTTCGGTTGCCGGCTGGGCGGCTGGGGGCGACGGCGGGGATGCAGAAAGTCGATCGCGTGCCCGGTCTGCTCCAACTCGGCCAGCGCCATCCCCAGCAAGGGTGCAAACCGGCCCGAGTGATCGGGAAGCTCCCCCCGCAGCTCCCGACTCAGACTCAGCCCGGCAAACGGATCGAACAGCTCCGTAGGTGCTCCCAGGTCTTTCCCGATCGACTGTGCCAAGGCGGCATGTTGCTCGCCAGAGCCGCACAAGGTGATCGCCTCGATCCGCCGCCCACCCAACTGGTTCTCTGCCGCGGCGACGGTGCGGCGTATTTCGGCGAACAGCGCCCGCTGCTGATCGGCGTTTTGGAGCGGATCGCCGCCGATGCGGGTGGTGCGTAGAAAGACCACCTTGCGGTCGAGCATCACCGTCAGGTCGGCCTCGTCCGAGAGCAGATCGACCAGCAACCGGGGCGGCGTGGGCCCGGCCGGGTGCGTCCGCCCCAGCAGCGACGCGGCGGCGCAGGGCCGGAGAATCAGCCGTTCCGGCGTCAGCCCGGCCTTCTCACAAGTCCGTTGGATCTGCGCGACCAACTCCGGACCGATGGCGGCGGCCAACACGCTGCGTGGTCCCTCCGGCTGGGCCTCGTCCAAGGGCACGAAGTCCAGCAACCAGTCCTCGTCGAACTGGTTGAATTCCCGCATCGCCTGAAAGCTGACCAGCTCGGGCAGTTCGTTGTCGGGGGCAGGGGGCAGGTTGAGCTGCCGCAGTTCGATGCTCGCCCGGCCCACGGCCACCAGGGTCGTGAACCGGCCGATTCCGCGGGCGGACAGCGCGGCAGCGATCTGCCGGCCCACGTCCACCTCCTCCTGCTGTTGCTCTTCCCCCTGCGGCCGGCGGAGGGGGACGGCGAACGCCTGCTCGATCGCCACCCGCTCGCCGCGCGAGACGGCCACCACCACACGGGCTTCGCTACTGTCCCATTCCAGGGCTAGTACTTGAGGCATGGTTAGAACGCCCTCGCTACTCTGGGCATGGCTGGCGGATACCGTCGCTGCCGCAAGGTGTCCTCACAGCGAGCACTACCCGAGGCAGGGGTCTTCTCGACGGTTCGTCGCGCCTGGCGTGGTTAAGAGCCAGCCGGCCGCCCATAATTGCTATTGTAATTGACCCAGACTGCCCACGCCACCGTGGGAAAAAGGGGACAGGTCCAATTTGTGCGACGACCATGCAGGTATGGTGCCCGCCTTCGGGCCGTTCCGGCAAATTGGACCTGTCCCCTTTTTCCCAAGCACTTTCCGCACCAGGGACTCAGTAGGCCGCCTGGGAGCCAGCGCCAATGCCCAGGATCTCCAGGGGGTATCCGGGGCCCAAATTGGTGATATCTCTCCAGAACACGACGCGGGCGGGCTTGCTGGTGGCGTCTAAGATGGTCTCGATCCGCACGGTGGGGCCGCCCAGGTCGGAATAGCCGACCACCTGGGCGCGATACACGCTGCCGCCGGCGGTGATGAAGGGTATGAGGGCCTTCATCTGATCGAGCGTGACCAACCCCTCCGAAAGGAGCCAGGTCTCATGCCGCCGGCTGGAGAGCGCGGTGGTAGGATTCGGATCGCGCGCGGCGATGATCCTATCGACGAGTTGCTCGGTCATGCCTGGGATCCCCTTCAGAATCGCCTTCGGCGCCTGGTTGACGTTGATCCGGCCGGCCAGCGGCGAAGGGGTTGCCACCGCCACGTAGTCCATCAGGGTGGGCAGGTAGGAATCCATCGCTCCCGGGTCCGAGGAGAAGGGGTTCTGCAGGATTGTGGCCGGGGTGGCTGGTGTCTGTCCGCCGGTCCCGCCCACGCCGGTGCCTGTGGTACTACCTCCGGGGTTACCTGCGGTGCCACCTCCGGTGTTACCTGCGGCGCCACCGCCGGTGTTACCTGCGGCGCCACCGCCGGTGTTGCCTGCGGCGCCACCGCCGGTATTACCTGTGGCGCCACCGCCGGTATTACCTGTGGCGCCACCGCCGGTGTTACCTGCGGCGCCACCGCCGGTGGTGCCGCCGGTGGTGCCGCCGGCGTTGCCCCCACTGTTTCCGGAAGTCAGCCTCACATTCTTGCCGATCAGGTCCAGCACGGTGGTGAGGCTTCGTTTGGGCTGCTGCGTGAGGTCGAGTTCCTGGTTGGTGCCGGCGCTGGGCGGCTCAGTGTCGCCGGCGTCTTCGCCCAGGCGATAGGCGACGATGAACGTGGCCTGTTCCTTGCCCAGGACTGGCTCGATTTGATCGTACAACTGCTGCAAATCGCTCTGGTTCAGATCGATCTTCTTCTGGCCGTCGGGGTTGAGATTGGACTCCAGCGCGTAGAGCGTCAGATAGGCGGCCCAGCCGCGGTTCATCGAGCCGTCGGAGTTGTCCACGCCCACGATGGTCTGGGGATCCGGTTCGCCGGCGCCGGTGTCGATCACGCTGTTGCGATTGGTGTCGCAGCCGAACAACAGCCAGGGATTCTCTCGGATGCCGCGGACCAGCAGCAGCTCCTCGATGGATTCCAGCGGCCCGTTCTTCGGCGCGTAGCCGAAGGCGGCATAATACTCGGACTCGGCGCCGAACTCGCGGGGCTCGTCGTCCTCGTCCATCCAGTCCAGGATGGCGTCGGCGATCTCGTCGGTCATGCCCGGCAGCGCCAGCAGGAGCTGCCGGCCGGTGCTGGGGGCGATCTTGTCCAGCGCGGCCAGGACGTTGATGTTCAGCCGGGTAGATTCATCTTCCAGGCCGTAGCGGATTCCCGCCACCTCACCGTAATCCATCCGCGGGGCCACGATCGTGAACCGCCCGGTGTCCGGGCCTTGCTGGTTGCCGATCACCGTCCGGCCGCGGAATTGCAGCTCATTATCGTACCAGCCGCCGAGCTGGTCCTGGTAGTCTTTTTGCTGGACGATCAGCGCCCGGGCCATCTCCACACCCGACTGGGCGGAGGCCCGGGCCTGGGCCTGCCGGCCGGCCACGTCGACCGCCCTCCGTTCGGCCACCATCAGGCGCAAGAAGCTGCCGGCCGCCAGGGCCAACAGGGCGATCACCACCAGCACCAGCACCAGGATCATACCGCGTCGTGGGTGTTTCATTGTCCCGATCCTCCTCCAGTCACAGAACCCCCGATCGAGCCTTGCCCGGTCCCTCCCGTGGAACCTCCTGCTGATTCTTCCGACGAGGTGTCTGAAGTGGTCGAGGTGGCGTCGGCGGTGGTCGGCTGGGCGGTCGGCAGATAGACCAGCCTGCGAAAGACCAACACGCCTTGGTTCGAGGCAAGAGACCCCTGCGAGGTCGTTCGCAGCGAGGTCCATCCGGGGTCGTTGCGGTGACGTGCGGGGATGATGGAGATGGCGATTTCCACGGCTACCGGCAGACCGCCGCGCTGCGACGAATCCCACTCCTCGAGCACCTCGGTGCCGTCGTAGTAGCGAAACTCGATGGCGGCCACCTCGGGTGCAATCGGCTCGACGTCCTGGGTCATGGCCACCAGTTGTCCCTGCTGGGCCAACCAAGCGGCCGTGGCGCGGTCGAACTCCAGCCGCACCAAGCCCGTGCCGGTCTGGGAAAGGTCCGAACTGGTCTGGGCAAGGCCCGACGCGTAACCGGCCCCGCTGAACTGATCGTTGAGCACGTAGTAAGCGACCGTCTTGACGTCGCTCTGCACGGTGGGGACCGCCGAACCCTCGGTGGTGAGCATCGCCTGGATCTCGTCGATCCGCGGCAGCCGGCTGGTGTCGACCTGGAGTTCATAAGCGGTGCCGTACAGGCCGGGTGGGGACTGGACCTGGGCGGACGTGTCGGTTCCGGTGCCTGCGGACTCACCCGCCCCTGTTCCGGTTGAGCTTGCCCCAGTACCGGTCCCTCCCGTGCTCGCCCCTCCCGCACTAGTGCCCCCCGTACTTGTACCGCCCGTGCTCGCGCCTCCCGTGCTCGCGCCTCCTGTGCTCGTGCCGCCTGTGCTCGTGCCTCCCGCGGTATTTCCTCCCGCGGTCGGTGCGGTGGCGGCGGTTGCTGCCGTGGGCGCTGCGGTTCCGGCGGCTGCTCCGGCTGCTGCGGCGCCCTGCGACATCACGCTGGCCACGAGCTTCTCGACGTTGGCCGGTTTCTGCACGACGTTGCTCAGGTCTTCGGCGATGCGGTCCAACAGTGCCCGGGCGAGCTGGGCCTCTTCCACGCCGGTGCGGTTCGAGTTGACCAGGCGGAGGTGGAGGTCGATGGCCATGGCCACGGCCACGAGCACCAGCCCGCTGAGGCCCAGGGCCAGAATCACCTCCAGGAGCGTGAAACCTGGGGATTTGGGATTTGGGATTTGGGATTTGGGATTTGGGATTTGGGATTTGGGATTTGGCGCTGCCGGCGGATACTCGGTGGCGGCACGCGTGGTGAGTATCTCGGGGATCCCTCGCAGCACAGGAGGGCCACCCGTGGACACCGATGAACTACGCAGGCGAACAAAGAGGTTCGCATTGCGGATCGTCAAGCTGGTAGAGAGTCTTCCGCGTGAGCGGCCGAGCGACATTCTGGGGGGACAGATTCTCAAAGCCGGGACCTCCGTGGGTGCCAACTTCCGTGAGGCGTTACGCGCCTCGTCAAAGCAGCATTTCATCTCGATTCCTGCAAATCCCAAATCCCAAATCCCAAATCCCAAATCACCCTACTGACCGGTCCCCCCCGTGCTAGTCTCTGCCGAGGCCGCTTCCGCCTCTGCCGCGGCTTGCGCCGCGGCTTCCTCCATGGCCGCTACCGCGGCCGGGTCGGGAATCCAGCGGTACAGCGAGAACTGCACCGGCCGTTTCTCCACCGGCAGGTCCTGCGTGACGCTGACGCAAACCAGCAGCAAGCCTTCCTCTCCCATAGTCTCCCGGCTGATCGAGTAGAACCACCCGATCTCTCCGTCGCCGACGACACAATCAAACCGGACTCCCTGCACCGGGTCAGACGGCGTCAGCCCGGCGGCGATCTCGGCCAGCTTGCTCTCGGCGAGCAACTGGGCCTGGGTCAAGTCGCGGGCGGTCTGCGCGTTGGTCATCCCCAGCCGGATTGCCTCCCCCAGCACGGCCAGCGCCCCGGCCAGGATAGCCAGTGCCAGGATCACCTCCAGCAAAGAGAACCCCCTTCTCCCCTTCGGAGAGGGCCGGGGTGAAGGCGAAATCCTCATGGCACCACCTCCTGCGTCCCGCGCGTCTCGCTGATCGTGATCACCCCGGTAAATCCCCGGAGCTGCACCTCGATGTAGCGGTCATCCGCATTCTTCAACACCAGCCGGGTGGTGGAAGTGGTGCCGTCGGGATAGAACAGGATCATGTCGGACCAGCCCGCCTCCTCCGTGCCCGACTGCTCCATCTCCGCGGCGATCAGCGCCGCGCGGGTATCAGCCGCGGTTTCACCGGCGACGAAGGTGACGCCCTCGGGCAAGACGTCCTGGCGCGCCTCGGGTACCGTGCCCGTGTTGCCCAAGCCCTGGCGGGTCTCACCGAGGGTTGTACCGAAAGCTGAATACCCTTGCCCTTGTTGCGGGGAGTAACCCTCGATGCGAAACCGGTTTTCGTTCAAGGCGTATCGAAAGAGGTAGGTCTGGCCGGAGTTCATGGCCTCCACGCGGGCGGTGGTCCACTCGGCGCGGATCTGGTCGGCGGCCTTGCGGAGCCGCATGACGGCAAACGGCTTATCCAGCGCCGGCCAGGCCATCGCGGCCAGGATCACCAGCAGGCACATCGTCAGCAGGACTTCCAGCAGGGTGAAAGCCCGCCGGCGGCTGCCCTCATGGGGGATACAACTGCCGATCACGCCCGTTCACTCCTGGGCCCAATTACCGATGTCGTCGGCGGTGCTGTCGTCCATATCGGGACCGAACGACCAGAGGTCGTACTTCGCTTGGTTGTTCTTGCCCGGGTACTGGTACTGATACGGATTACCCCACGGATCCGGCGGCACGGGCTTCTCCAGGTACGGTCCGTCCCAACTGTCCGGATTGGCCAGATCGGAGGGCGGGTTCCGCAAGGCCTCCAAGCCTTGGTCGGTGCTGGGATAATCCTTCATGCTCAGTTGGTACAAGGCCAACTGGCTCTCAAACAGCCCGATCTGCACCTTGGCCGCGTTGATGTTGGCCTTCCTGCGGATGCCGTCGTAGGCGTTCACCGCGAACGAGGCCAGCGTCACCAGGATCACCAGCACCAGCAGCACTTCGATCAGGGTGAAGCCGCCGGGTACCCCCCGGGTGCGGCGGCCGGCATAGAAAACGCTCATGGCAAATCTCCTGTGCTTGTGCACGGTCGACGATTCTCTTGTTGGTTTTCGTTGCGGAAACATCTGGTAGGGTGGTTGCTTGCAGCCACGCGCCTCGTCGTGTCCCAGAATCGCGTGCGAGCACGCACCCTACGGGTCTCAGAAAACTAATCTCACATCGTGGTGCCCATCCTCAATACCGGCAGCAGCAGGGCAACCACGACCACCAACACCGCGCCGGCGAGCATCAACAGCAGGATCGGCTCGATCAGCCGCACGGCCAGGTCCAGGCGGCGCCAGGTCCGACGTTCCAAGGCGTCGGCAATCTCCAGCAGCACTTTCTCCAGGGTGTTCGCCTGCTCGGCCACGGCGATCATCTCGACCACCAGCGGCGGAAAACGCCCGCTGGCTGCCAACGGCTTGGCCAACGGCTGGCCCGCAGAAATACTCTCGCTGGCCTGCCGGATGGCTTCGGCCAGGACCCGATTGGCCGTGGCCTCGCTGGAACTCTGGAGCGAGCGAAGGATGGGCACGCCGTTTCGCAACAAGGTACCCAGCACGCGGCAGAACCGGGCGACCGCCAGGTTGAGGAAGATCGGGCCGACCAGGGGCAGCTTCAAGCGGACCCGGTCCGCCCAGGCCCGGCCTGCCTCGGTGCGGAGCCATCTTCGGGTGTACCATCCGGCCCCGATCAGCAGCAGCACCAGCAGCCAGCCCCACTGCCACGCCTGGTGGCTGGTCCACAAGAGGCCGGTGGTCACGGCGGGTAGCTCACCCCGCTCGCGGAGCTGGGCGAAGAGCCCCTCGAACCTCGGCACGAAGAACACGATCAGCACCGTGACCACCACCAGCCCTACCGCGGCCAGAAACAGCGGATAGACCAGGGCCCCGATGGTCCGCTTCTTGAGGTCTTCCTGGGCTTCGGTGAACTCGGCCAACCGCGAGAAGGCCTCCTCCAGGAAGCCGCCTTCGCCGCCGGCGCGGATCATGCTGACGGTCATTTCGCCGAAGATCCGCTCGAAGCGGCCCATGGCCTCGGCCATCGTGGCCCCATCCTCGATCTGGCGATGTATCTGTCCCAGCACGTGCGACAGCCCGACGTGCGAGGTCTGCCTCTGGAGCACTTCCAGCGACCGCAACAGGGGCACCCCGCTGCGCAACAGATCGGCCATCTGCCCGTAGGTGTTGGCCAACAACTGGGCGGGCACCCGCCGGACGCGATGGTCCTCGATCACGGGTGAATCGGCGTGGACCTCGATGGGGAACAACGCCTGCCCGGCCAAGGCCGCCAACGCCTCGCGCCGGCCGTCTGCCGAGATGCTGCCGGAGACTCTCTCGCCCTTGTGATCACGGGCGACGTAGCTGAACTCGGGCATGGCTGCAAATCACCAGTGACGAAGGACACTACTGCCGATCCCAAAACGTTCTCCCCTCGCCCCGCTTGCGAGGAGAGGGGCCGGGGGTGAGGGGTCTTGGGATAGGATCTAACGATCAGCAAGAACCTACTACTATGGCCGATATGCCCGGCGAATCTGCGGATCGCTCGTCGCCGGCTACCGCTCTTCGTCATTGGCGATCAGTCAAACTTCATGCTCAGCGTGTTTCCTTTGGTCACCCGAGCCACTTCGTCCACCGTGGTACGGCCCGCGAGGACCTTTCTCCAACCGTCCTCGCGGAGCGTCCGCATGCCCTCCCGGACCGCCTCCTGCTGGATGATCCAAGTGCTGGCCCGGTCGTGGGCAAGCTGCCGGATCTTCTCGGTCGTGACCAGCAACTCGAACAGGCCCACGCGGCCCTGGTAGCCCACGTGGCGGCACTCCCGGCACCCCGCCGCGCGATAAATCGTCCCCCCCTCCGGCAACAAGTCGAAGGGAAAATCGCCGGGAAGCTCACTGGGGCCCGGCTGATAGGGCTCTTTGCATCGGGGACAGAGCGTCCGGACCAGGCGCTGGGCCATGACCGCCTCGACCGTGCTGGAGACCAGAAACGGTTCCACGCCCATGTCCGTCAACCGCATATACGCCCCGGCGGCGTCGTTCGTGTGCAGGGTGCTGAAGACCAGGTGGCCGGTCAGCGAGGCCTGGATGGCGTTCTCGGCCGTTTCCAGGTCGCGGATCTCGCCGACCAGCACGATATCGGGGTCGTGCCGCAGAATGTGCCGCAGCGTGTTGGCAAAACTCAGCCCGATCTTGGGATGGACCTGAATCTGGTTGATGCCTTCCAACTGGTACTCGACCGGGTCCTCGGTGGTGATGATCTTGGTTTCGCCGCTGCGGATCTCCAGCAGGGAACTATACAACGTGGTCGACTTGCCGGAACCCGTCGGACCGGTCACCAGGATGATCCCGTGCGGCAGCCGGATCAGTTCCTGGAACATCCTGTAGAGCTCGTCGCTCATCCCCAGGTTCGAGAGGGTGAAATCCATGCCCCCTTTGTCCAACAACCGCAACACGATCCCTTCACCGTGGATCATGGGGATCACGGACACCCGCACGTCCACTTCACGACCGGCGACTCTCAACTCGATGCGGCCGTCCTGCGGCAGGCGCCGCTCGGCGATGTTCAGCCGGGCCATGATCTTCAAGCGGCTGATAATGGCCGCCTGGAAGCGGGTGATCTCCAGGGGAACGGACTGGGGGTGCAACACACCGTCGATGCGGTAGCGGATGTGCAGCCCCGAGGCCTGCGACTCGACGTGCACATCGCTGGCCCGCAATTCGATCGCCTCCAAGAGGATCTCGTTGACCAGCCGCACCACCGACGGTTCCTGGGCCATCTCCGAGAGCTCGGAACCGTCCGTCTGCAGCTCCTCCAGCAACTCCACCCGGTTGTCCGTCTGGGCCAACAACCCCTCGACCGTCTCGCTGCCCACGCCCAAATGGGTCTTGATCAGATTGACGATCTCCGACCGCTTGGCCAGCACCGGAATCACGGTCTGCCCCGTGACCACGCTCAATTCGTCCAGCGGGTAGAGATTGAACGGGTCGTTGGTGGCCACCACCAACGTGCCGTTGTTTTGGCGGATGGGGAAGAGTGTCTCGCGGTGGATGAATTTCTGCGGGAACTTGCTCAACAGCGAGAGATCGACCTCCGCCTCGCCCAGATCCACGAATTCCAGGCCGACCTCTTCACCCAAGGCCCGCAGCGCGACGTCCTCAGAGATAAACCCCAGATTGACGGCCGCCTGGTCCAGGCGGACGCCGTCCAATTGGGCAGCCCGCGAGAGGTCCAACTGCCGCCGGTCCAAAAGACCTTTTCTCAGGAGGATTTCGCCTGCTTCCATCGTTCCGGACCCTCTCGGAAGGGAGGCAACGCAGGTCGCCCCAATCAAAGGCGGGAAGGAATACCTACGAACCGGGCCGGCTTGCGCTCGGCGCGACCAGTAGACACCCTATCCACTAGCATAAAGGCTGGCACCCCTCACGTCCAGGGCGCCGAAGCCCACTCCCCAACACATAGGCCCCCCGGGACCAGCCTCGGACTGGCCCCGGGGTTGTGCCTTAAATCACCCATTGGATGTAGGTCCCGCGTGCGCACTTGCCGTGCGCCGCCCTACGGTTTCATCGACACTGCCGGAGGCATGTCATTCACTATTGGGGGGGAGGCGGAGGAGCCTGGCCACCCCCTCGTGCCCCGCGGCCACCGCCGCCGCGCCGCCCAGACTCGATCTTGATGTCCGCAGCGGCGTCCACGACCGCCTTGACTTTCTCCTTCTCCTCCGCCGTGAGGACCGCGCTGATCTGCTTGTTAAGGGCCGTTCGCGCCTCCGTGATCTTTCCGCGGGTCCCCTCCGGGTCGTCACGCATTCCCGCGAATAAGCCCCTCATATCCTTGAAGGATGCCTCAACGAGTTCAGCCACCTTCGTCTGCGACTTCTTCGACACCCCCACCGCTTCGGCGACCTCGGCGTTGGCCAATGCCCCCGGGCCAAGCTGCAAAGCCACCCCGGCAGCAAGCAACCCCAGCTTCGCGAACTTCTCCGGGCCCAAGGCCTCCTTCAGCGCCTTGGCAAGGGCCTCCTGAGCCTTCTGCCGCGCGGCTGCCATCTCCTTCATAACCTTGCCCTGCTCTTCCTCGGACATGTCCCTAAAGCCTTCGGGCATGCCGCCCCTGGGGCCGCGGGACGCCTTGACAGCCGCCGCCACGGCCTCCTTTTCGGCGTCGGTCAAGGCCAACTTCTCCTGAGCCTGCGCATTGGAAGCCACCATACCGAGGTTCAGGCCACCCCCAAAGCCTCCCATGCCGCCCCTGCCGGCAAAAAAGCCGCCACCCGGGGGCCCGCCGGGCTGGGCGGCGTCGGCGGGCAGGCAAGCCAGCCCCATCGCCAGAACCGCCAGGGCAAAAAGAAACAGACGTGGGAATCGGGTCATCGTGCGCTCCTTTCAAAAGCGGACCGAAAACAAGAACCGACTGCACTGCCGGCCGACCCCACTGTCGCCCGGACTCCCTAATAAACCCCGCCGGGCGTGTCCGGTTTCGCGCCCTTGGCGGGAGGATCCGCGAAACCGAACCCCTATCTCGGGGTTAATAATCCATGGGTCCAGCCCTCGCGTTGAACCCGTCGATAGAACAAGCATACCTCCTCTAAAGTGGACCCCCGCCTGGCTGGACTTCTGGGGTAGGGTGTAAGATTCAACTCGTGCACTCCCGGAAAAGGGGAACCCAAGATGCGCCGAACCCGGAAGGTGTCGATAAGCGTTTTCGTGGTGTCCGTGGCGGTCGTGGCGGTTGCCGCAGCCCCTGTTTTCGGGCAGAGAGGTGGGCGGCGGGGGCCCGCAGCGGAGGAGCAGGGGTTCGGCGGCCAGGACGGCCCATCGGGCGAATTTCGCGGCCGCGGGGGGTTCCGCGGCATGGGCGGTGACCCGGGCCAGTTCCCCGGCGGGGGAGGACCACCAGGGATGTTTCCCGGCGGGGGAGGACCTCAAGGGGATTTCCGGGGCCGGGGAGGGCCGCAGGGGGATTTCCGGGGCCGGGGAGGACCACCTTCCGGTGACGCTCGGGGCCAGGGACAAGGATTCCGAGGGCCTTTCGGCGGCGCCGACGGCGGGGAGAGGCTCGAACGCTTCCTTCGGGAGATGGACGCCGACGGCGACGGCCGGATCGAAGAAAACGAGGTCGACGGCCGGCGGAGAAACCTCCTGGAGATGATGGCCCGACAGGCGGGAATCGAATTGCGGCTTCCCATGCCAGTCAGCCGCTTGCGCGACGCGCTCAGCAATGCTCCGCGGCAGCGGGGGGGAGATTCTCCGTCGGGCAGACCGGAGGGGGGTGCAGGCGGGAAACCAGCCGTCGAGCCCCTGGTGCCCGGCTTCGGGGTGGAATTGGACCTCACTCGCGTCTTGAGTTTCGGCGAGCGGCCTGACAACGGTACGAGCGGCAAGACGAGATCCTCTGTCGTATCTGCTTCGCGGTCGGGGTCGCGGTCGTCTTCATCGTCTTCTTCCTCTTCCCGCGGAGGGAACAACGACGAGAGAATGGGCCGCTTTGCCGAGCCGATGATGCGTCAGTTCGACCGTAATGGGAACGGCAGACTGGAGCCCGATGAGTGGAATGAGAGATGGGGTAACTTCCGAGAGGCCGACCGCAATCGCGACGGCGCGGTCACGTCCGACGAGCTGGCCCAACGGTTAAGCGGCTTCGCCCGCAGGGGTCCCGATGGAGACCGTGGGGGCTCGGCCAATCCGTCCGGCTCGGCCGGTTCGTCCGGCTCGGCCGGTTCGTCCGGCTCGGAGCGTGCCGGGTCGGGTTCGGGCAGCCCCCAACAGCCCAAGTCGTATCGCGTCCCCACGCCCACAGAAAACCTGCCCCCAGGACTTCCCGACTGGTTCGCCCGGAAGGACGCCAACGCCGACGGGCAGGTGGCCATGGCGGAGTTCGAGTCGCCGCGTTCCTGGACCGCCGCGGCGGTGGCCGAGTTCAAGCGATTCGACCCGAACAACGACGGCTTCATCACGCCGACGGAGTGTCTCAGTACCCTGAATCCGGCCGGCGGGGTCAGCCAACTCGCACGTGCGGAAGTAGCAAGCCAAGGCCCACCGGCAGCAGGCCCGAGTGCGGCCCCCGCGCCAGGGCCGGAGGCCCGCCCGACGGGACCGTTCTCCAGGGACAATCAAGGCCGATCGACCCCGGAGGCACGTGATCGCGATCGCGGGTCGCAGGCCTCCCGAAGGGATTCAAGCGGTACAGCACGTGGTGGCAGTGGCATGGGGGACGCCTGGGCCGGCTTTGAGTAGTGGTCCACTGCTACCGCCACATCGACTCGGCCAGCCATACGGCCGGCGGGACGAACAGCATCAGCGGTGCCCAGGCCGCCAAGGCCGGGTCCACCAGATAGATCGAGCCGAGGTGCTGGAAGCCGATCACCACCAGGAGGAATATGGTGACCACGCCGATGCACATCCCGATGGCCAGGAACACGTTGCGGCTTTCCCGCGACACCACCAGCGGTAGGCCCAGGAACAGCAGCGTCACGTCCAGAAACGGCTGGACCATCCTCGCATGGATCGCCACCCGTACGTCGGCCCCGTAGTCCAGGCTCCGGTTCCGAAGGCCGGAAATCAACTGCGCCGTCGAAGAGAACTTCCGCAGCGCCTGACCCTCGGTCAACTGCTCGAAGCCCACGTCGCTGACCAGGAAACACTGGTTGGGCTTGAGCCAGTCGGCGTCGCGCGGGGTGATCAGCACAGGCTGATCGCCTAGCCGCAGCGAGGGCCGACTGCCGAGGTCCCTGGGTTGTTCGACGTTTTCCAGCAGATATCCCCCGGGCCGGTTTCCCGCCGGCGGCTGGTAGAAGGCGTTTTCGGCCGCCAGCTTGTGGCCGTACTGGTTGAGTCTCTCGGGCAAGAGGAAATCGGGCCGCTCGATCCGCTGCCGGTCGCCGTAGACCGACCTGCCGCGGATCAGCACGTCAGTCTGGTTGTCGTATCGCGGCTGCAACCGCTGGCCTTGGTCGCGGAGCAGGTTGCTGGGTTGACGGGCCAGTTCGTCGCGAATCCCGGGGATGACCAGTTCGCGGTTGGCCGTGGCCAGCAGGGCGATCGCCACCGCCGCCGAGATCACCGGCACCACCACGCGAGTCCGGGAAATGCCGGCCGACATCAAGGCCGTCAGTTCGTTGTGACGCTGGATCCACGCCAGCGTGAACATGGCCGCCACCAGCGTCAGCAACCCGCTAGTCAACTCGAAAAACAGGATCGCCTGGTAGGCGTAGAACGAGGCCATCAGCCAGAGCAGCCCGCCGCCGCGATCGCTGTAGTTGAGGAATTCGTCCAGGTGGGTGAAGGCGTCGAAGACGATGTACAGCCCCGTCAGGCTCAGGTAACAGATCACGAAGGTCTTCAGGAACTGGCGCAACAGGTAGCGGTCGATAATCCACATTAGTGCACCTGGCGGATTGCCCGGGCCAGGGCCTCGATCCCCCGGCGAATGCCGCGGCACGACTGGATGCCGAAGCTCAACCGGATCATGTTTTTCCTCGGCGGTCGGCCCAGCCTGGGATAACAATACTCGCCGGGGACGTAGAGAACTCCTTCCGCGACGGCCCGATCGAACAAGGGGCCCGAAAGCCCGGTGTCGATCGCCTCCGGCAGGCGCAACCAGACGTACAGCCCGCCGGTCGGACGGACCCACTGGATCCCTTCGATGGGGGAGAGCAGCTCGTCGGCGGCCTCCAGGATGGCGTCGATCTTCTCTCGATAACCGGCGCGGAGCCGCTCGACGTGCGGGTCGAACAGCCCCATCTGAAGCACCTTGGCCATCAGGTGCTGGTTGAGGTTCGGCGAGCCGAAGTCGAGGTTTCCCTTCTGGGCCAGGACCGGCTCGACCAGCCCTGGCGGCAAGATCCCCCAACCGACGCGAATGCCCGGCGAGAACGACTTGGAGAACGTCCCCGCCTGGACCACCGTCTCCCCGTCCGGATCGAAGGCCCGCAGGCTGGGGGTGTCGTCCGCATAGTAGCGGAGCTCCCGATAGGCCACGTCTTCGATGACGTAAATCTTGCTCCGGCGGGACCAGCGCTGGGCGATCTCTACCAGCGCGGCCCGGCGATCGGCGGTGAGATTCACCCCGGTGGGATTGTCGTAGTAGGTGGTCACGTAGATCGCCTTGACCCGACCCAACTCGCCAGTGGCCTCCAACCGGGCCAACTCGCCGTCGATCGCCTCGAGGATCAGGCCGTGCTGGTCGGTCTCGACGCCGACTGCCCTGACACCCAGATTGCCTACAGTGCCCAAATACACGAAGTAGCTCGGCGCTCCGCAGATCACCACGTCGCCAGGATCGAGCAGCACGTCGCTGACCAGATAGAGCAGTTGGTTGCTACCGGCGGTGATCACCACCTGGTCGACCGAGAGGTTGAGGTCCCGGCGGCTGCGGCCGTCGGCCTGGAGCATCCGCTCCAACACGGCCTCCCTCAGCGGTGGGTAGCCGATCGTCGTGCCGTACTGCAAGCCGGCCCGCGCCTCCTCGGGATCTGACCAGATGGCATCCAGCGCCTGGCGGGTGGGTTCGACCGGCAGCCAGTGGTGATCGACGAAGCCGGCGGCCAGCGAGACCAACTCCGGATGAGCCAAGGTCTTGGCCATCAGCAGGTTGGCGATCGGTTCGCCTCCCGCCCAGCCCGCTCGCCGGCTCAAGCCGCCTTGGTGGGGCATGGATTCTCGCACTTCCTCAGGTATGGCGGTGAGACGTTCGAGGTGGCAGCATAGGTAACCGGCCACTGCGAGTCAAGGCGTTTGGCAGGAAAAAGGGGACAGGTCCAATTTGTGCGAAGCACCCTTCGGGCCGTTCCGGCAAATTGGACCTGTCCCCTTTTTCCTCCTGACCTGTATCATGATGGAGCCGGG
>Ga0315291_10002174_pt1 | contig 25823 bp, 16 predicted proteins | sample YL17G12_20_MG_FD_203070 | JGI IMG/M metagenome (GOLD analysis project Ga0315291, IMG submission 203070) | Sediment microbial communities from Yellowstone Lake, YNP, Wyoming, USA - YL17G12_20 | ecosystem: Environmental > Aquatic > Freshwater > Lake > Sediment | place: USA: Wyoming | collected...
GGGCGCTGGGCCTGCGCCGGCCGGCGACAGTGGTAATAGTCCACAGGCGGATGAAGAGCCTCCTGTGCCGGCAGGCTATGGTGGTTCTGGCGGCGGTTTTTTTGCTGGTGGAGTCGCCGGCCCCAATGAGCCTAATATCCCTGCTGAATATTCGCCCTCAGACGAGCCGTAAACATGGACCGGGCGTCTTGTGTTTGAGCAGACCTAATCGTGAAAGAACAAGGCAGGGGATGTGCAGCTTCAGGAGAGTAATGCTGAGCGCAGTGGTGGTTTGTGCCTTTGTAGTTCCTGTTTGTTGGGGCATAAACGTTACCACAGCGGCTGAGGAGAAGCGTCCCTCCGTCCTGGATTTACTTAAGAGATATCGGGTGGAAAGCCCGAAAGTCAGCAGTACACAGCAGGGCGGGCGCGTTGTTCACTTTCCTGCGGACCGCTCGCTGGGGACACTCAATATTCAAGATGTCAACACGCCGAGATATATCGATACATTTTTCTACTGGATAACCCGGGAGGATACCGAATGGAAATACCTCGCCCAGGCGAAGGGCGATGTTGCGGTTCCTGTGGGCAAACGGCTGGCGCTTTCCGTAAATGAAAGCGGCTGGAAGGACCTTTCGCCGCTTTCAAATCTAAAACCCGATGACCTTTACAAGTTGACTATCTACGGCCTACCGTCGCCTGCTCCTAAGCCCGATGATAGGATTATGTCGCATATTACTCACCTGACAGGCCTGAAGGTCCTGGAGCTTGAGGACACATCCATTTCCATCAAAGGGATTAGATTGCTCCACGACCTGAAAGTTCTCGAGCATTTGTCGCTATCCAAACAGCTTACAGATGAGGGCCTCGCTGAGATATCTCAGCTAAAATCCCTCAAGGGATTGTGCATAAGGGAAAGCCGCTTGACGGATGCCGGTCTGGCGCATCTTGCCAACCTGACGTCGCTTGAGGAACTGGCTCTCGGCCAGGGTCGAATGACCAATGCAGGCCTGGCACATTTGGCCAAACTGCCATCGCTGCAATACCTGATGCTTGCCGGCAAGAACTTCACCGACACCGGTATGGTTCATCTCAAGGATGTTCCCTCTCTCAAGATACTGAACCTGGGCCACCTGCCGCATTTGACAGATACAGCCCTCGTTCATCTGTCGAATATTCCCAATCTCGAAAGTTTGAACCTGCACTGGGTCGAGGCAATTACAGATGATGGTGTCGCTCACCTGACCAAACTGCCTTCACTGAAGCAGTTGGATATTCGACATTCCAAAGTGACTGACAGAAGTGCTGTTTGTCTTAGCCAGGTCAAGTCACTCGAGTACCTTGTTCTACCGGACAAAGGAATAACCGATGTAGGATTAGCTCATATAAGTCGGCTGGAAAAACTAAAGTATTTCTGGCTCACAAGCGCACGATATGCCGGGCCAAATACGCCGAACAAGGGTTCCATTACGGATAAAGGTGTCGCCGAACTTGCGAAGTGCAAATTGCTCAAAGAGCTTAACACCGGCAGTATCGGCATCACCGATGCCGGACTTGACCACATCGCAAGACTGGCCAATCTAAAGAGACTATTTCTGTTCGGTTGTTCGAACGTAACCAACAAGGGGCTGGCAAAGCTGACTACCTTGAAGTCCCTGCAGAACCTGAGTGTAAATGATGCGAACATAACGATTGGGAGATTGTCCTGTCTCAATCAATTGCCAAATCTGGTCACGTTGAACTTACAGGAAGTCCGGCAGGATGACGCCGGCCTGGATATATCGCGGCTCACCAAACTTGAGGACCTGTCCTTATACACCAAAGCCAGACGAGAGGACAAGCACAAGCAACAGATGCGTGTTGTGCGTGAACCGCTGCACGATTACGACCTGGCCTGCCTGGCAAACCTCACACAGCTCACAGCGCTGCAAGTATCTCACGGCGGCATCACCGATGACGGGTTGAAGTATCTTTCCGGCCTGACCAACCTTGAGCGTCTTGGGGTGGGCGGGGAAAAAATCACAGACAAAGGGTTGTTGCACTTGGCTAATATGAACAAACTTGGCCGTCTATACATCACCGGCAACTTTACCGACGAAGCCCTGCGACATCTTGAGCGGCTGCCAACACTGAGCATCCTGGACATTATGGAGGGTGCAAATTTCAGCCCGGCTGCCGTGCAGCGATTCCGCCGAAATATGCCTGAGCTGGGGATTTTTAGTCTAAATCTGCTCAGCGATATGCAGCAGCAACCAAGCCGTCCCAAACCGGCTGCGCCACCACGAAAGTAGTTCTTGTATCTGCCGTCAAGGACAGAGACGCTTATCAACTCAGCAGGCCGTAATCTTTCAATGTCTGTCGCAGGATGGCCTTTTTGCTGTCCTCCAGCGGCGTCATAGGCAGTCGCAATTCTTCCGAGGCCATACCGAGCATTGCCATTGCTGCCTTAATGGGTATCGGATTGGTGGCCAGACTGAGCATATTCTTGCTCAGAGGAAACAGCTTTTTATGCCACTGACGGGCTGAGACCAAATCACCTTCAAGAATCAAATCGGTCATCGCCTTTACATCGGCGGGGATGATGTTGGCCACTACGCTGATGACGCCCTTGCCGCCGACGGCAGCCAGAGGCAGAGTCAGCGAGTCATCGCCTGAGATAATGGTTATGTCGCACCGCATTGCAATTTCGCTGGCCTGGTCGAGACTTCCCGTGGCCTCTTTGATTCCAATGATGTTTTCAATCTCGGCGAGGCGTGCGACCGTCTCCGGGGTCAGGCCGGCCCCGCATCGGCCCGGTATGTTGTAGAGAATGATTGGCAGGTCAACCTCTTCGGCGATTACCTTGAAGTGCTGATAGAAGCCCTCCTGGGTCGGCTTATTGTAGTATGGGCAGACCTGCAGGGTCGCATCAGCGCCTACCTTTTTCGAGAACGTGGTCAGCTCTATTGCCTCAGCGGTGCTGTTTGAGCCGGCCCCTGCGATGACGGGGACACGCCCGCCCACGGTCTTGACGACCCTTTCGATGACCTTTTTGTGCTCATCGTGGCTCAGGGTCGGGCACTCGCCGGTTGTTCCCACCGGCACTATCGCATCAATGCCGCTCTCAACCTGGAAATCGACCAGTTCATCGAGGGTTTCGAAATCGATTTTGCCGTCCTGGAAAGGCGTTATCAACGCCACCATTGCGCCTGTAAACATTTCAATCTCCTTCCTTATGGAAGTGCTATTTGCCGGTTAGTAAGCTCTGACCACTAACGACTAAATTTGTCTATCAGCCGTATCATTTCAATAGTTGCCTGCCTTATGCCCACAAAGACCGCCCTGGCTATTATACTGTGGCCGATATTAAGCTCACAAAGGTTTTTGATACCCGCCACGCCGGCGATGTTGCGGTATGTCAGGCCGTGACCCGCGTGGACGATGAGATTGTTTTCCACCGCGAAATCTTTGCCAACCGTCAATTGCGTGAGGGCTTTCTTAATGGCGTTCTGCGTTCCGGCGTTTGCATATCTGCCGGTGTGTAGTTCGACAGCATCGCATCCGGTCTCGGCTGAGGCGATTATCTGCTCTTTTGCAGGGGTGATAAATGCGCTGACCAGAATACCTTTTTTGTGCATTCTCCTGACTACCTCGGCGAGGCGTTTTTTATACTTCACACAATCGAGTCCGCCTTCGGTAGTTAGCTCGGCTCTTTTTTCGGGAACCAACGTAACCTGGTCGGGCCTGATTTGTTCGGCGATTTTGACTATCGGCTCAGCCATAGCCATTTCGAGATTCAATTTGCAGGCGACCGTTTCCTTCAGCAGCAGGACATCGCGGTCGCAGATGTGGCGTCTGTCTTCCCGCAGGTGGACGGTGATTCCGTTTGCGCCGGCCAGCTCGCACTCGACCGCTGCCCAGACGGGGTCCGGCTCATTGGCCCTGCGTGCCTGCCGGACCGTTGCAACGTGGTCGATATTGACATTGAGTACCGTCATTTACTCACTCCTGAAAAAGCCGGCGCAATTATACCAGTGTGCTGTGCCGCTTCAAGCAATATTCTGTTGCTAAATTTCATCGGGCAGTCTAATATGATGAGCGGTTGGACCGGGGTGAGAAGTACGATTGCTGCTGTTTTGAGGGACGGTGTCCGTATAGGATAAGGCGTTAAGAGTGATTGTTTGAGCTGTTGAGGCGGTATGAAATTGAATTGGGCCAATCGGTTTACGGTGCTGCGGATTTTGCTGATAGCGCCTTTTGTCAGTTGTATGCTGAAGATAAATGACCCGCGTTTCGGCACCGCTGTCAGATATGCGGCGATTGTCATTTATCTGTCTATGGCAATTGGCGATGGGCTTGACGGGTATCTTGCTCGCAGGAAAAAACAGGTTACCCGGCTTGGCGCATTCCTGGACCCGCTTGCAGACAAGCTGCTCATAACTTCTGCGTGTTTGGTGTTGGCGTCGCAGAGGGGCCGCGTGGAGGGTGTTCTTCTTCCGCCGACGGTCGTGGTCTTGATAATATGTAAAGACCTGTTTTTGGTGATAGGTTTTATCATTGTTTATTTTATTACCTCCCAGCTTCGCATTGTGCCGGTGTTTGTGGGCAAACTCGCCACCGCCTTGCAGTTATCAATGGTGGCTGCGATTCTGATTGCTCCTGAGGTTTTCCGCGTCTGGGCCGGCTGGATTTGGTTTCTGCGGACCGTATGGTGGTCGGCTGCCGGGAGCGCCATTTTGGCCACGCTCATTTACATTCGAAACGGAATTCGCTATATTGAGGAATATGAGCAAGGCCTGGCGAACAAAGCTAAAAGCTGAAAAGTAAAAACTAAAAACTGCGGACGGAGCGGAGGTCCAAAATTCTTAGTGTGCGGGTCGCACGCGAGATACGCTGCGAGGGATGTGGAATTACGAATATGACTGTGCAATTTAGCGAAATACCGGAAATTCTTGAAGAGCTTCGGCGGGGTAAAATGATTGTCCTGGTCGATGCGGAAGACCGCGAAAACGAAGGCGACCTGGTCTGTGCAGCGGAGAAGGTGACGGCGCAGGCAATCAATTTTATGAGCAAGTTCGGGCGCGGGCTTATTTGTCTGCCTCTGACGGCGGAGAAGTGCGATTCACTGGGTCTTTATCAACAGACGATTGAGAATACTGCGCGATTCGGCACGGCGTTCACGGTTAGTATTGATGCAGCCGAGGGTGTGACCACGGGCATCAGTGCGGCTGACAGGGCCGCGACAATTCTGACAGCGATTGCCGATGATGCCAGGCCGTCCGGCCTTGTTCGCCCGGGCCATATATTTCCGCTGCGTGCCCGCGACGGCGGCGTTCTGGTTCGGGCCGGGCAGACCGAGGGTGCGATTGATTTGATGCGGCTGGCCGGTTTGAAACCCGCAGGGGTCATCTGCGAGATTATGAGCGAAGACGGCACAATGGCGAGGGTGCCGGAACTGCTGCAATTCTGTGAAAGACACAACGTCAGGATTGTTTCAATCGCCAAGCTCATAGAGTATCGTCTGCAGCGAGAAAAACAGGTCAAGCGGCTTGAGAGCGTGAATCTGCCCACCGACTACGGCGAATTTAAGCTGATTGCATACGAGAGCGTGACATCGCCTGAGCCGCATCTGGCGTTGTGTAAAGGTGACATCGGGCAGCTTGACGAAAATGGTCAGCCGATAGAGCACCCTGAGCCGGCGCTGGTCAGGGTCCACTCGGAGTGTATGACGGGGGACCTGTTTCATTCGCAGCGGTGCGAGTGCGGCTATCAATTGATAACCGCTATGAAGATGATAGAAGAAGCGGGCAAGGGCGCTTTGATTTACCTTCGGCAGGAGGGCAGGGGCATCGGTCTGAAGAACAAGCTCCGCGCCTATAAACTGCAGGAGCAGGGCCTTGACACTGTTGATGCGAATTTGAAGCTGGGTTTTATGCCCGACAGGCGCGACTATGGGATAGGGGCGCAAATCTGCCGCGACTTGGGCCTGCGAAAGATACGCATACTTACGAATAATCCCAAGAAGATAAACCGCCTCGAGGTTTATGGCATAAAGATTGTCGAGCAGATACCGCTGATGGCTCAGCCGACCGAGCACAATATTGATTATCTGCGGACCAAGAAATACCGCCTCGGCCATATACTCGATAAAGATTTGTAATCACCTCAGGCGTAAAAATCCGGTCGCGGAGCGGCGGAAACACCCCATAAATATCAGGACAATGCCGGAGAGTGACTGCGTTGAATGTGGGGCTCATCCCTGTTATAATGAACTTTTAGAAGCCATCCAAGTAGAGACTTGTGAAGTGTGAAGCCGGTCAGTAATTGAAGGCGGCGAATATGAAGATACTTACAGCTTTAATTATTGCCATTGCTGTCGTTATTGCCGTGATTGTCCTTGTTCGGCTGGATACGACTGGCCGGAGGGGCAGCGGCCTCGGTGAAGAATATGTTTATGACGTTAAGGCATTGTCGAAAATCGACCCGAACCTGATTTTGTACGAAGAGTCCGGTCAGCCGATTCCCTCCGGTTTTACTAATTCGCGTGGTATCGCTGTTGATTCTCAGGGGTCGATTTATGTGGCCGGCGACAAGGCGATTCGGATATTTGCCGGGGGCGGCAATTTGCTCGGTCAGATTGAGCTTACTGATATGCCGAGATGTCTGGCTGTGGCGGACGATGGAAAAATCTATATCGGGTTCAAAGAGCACGTTGAAGTCTATGACAGGGGGGGAAAACAACTGGCCGGCTGGCAGAGTCCCGGTGACGGCGCTGTTCTGACCAGTATTGCTGTTTCGGATAGCGATGTTTTTGTTGCGGATGCGGGCAGCCGGATAGTCCTGCGTTATGATGTTACCGGCAAGCTGGTCAAACGCATCGGTCAGAAGGACAAAGACAGGGGTATTCCCGGTTTTGTGATACCGAGTCCGTATTTTGACCTTGCGATTGGCCGGGACGGACTTCTTCGAGTGGCGAATCCCGGGCGACATTGTATAGAGGCATACACATTTGACGGCGACCTTGAATTTTGGTGGGGCCAGTTTTCGTCGGACGTGCGTGGTTTTATCGGCTGCTGCAATCCCGTGAATTTTGCGATTCTCGGAGACGGCAGTTTTGTTACCTGCGAAAAGGGCCTGACACGCGTTAAGGTTTATGACGCCGAAGGGAACTTTGTCGGCGTTGTGGCGGGCCCGGAGCAATTGGTTAAAGAAGGCGCCTCACATATTTGCGAAACGTCCGCCGAGTGCCAGGTCGGCGGCTTTGACGTGGCGGCCGGCCCGGATGGACAGGTCTATGTGCTGGATACAATCGAAAATGTTGTGAGAACGTTCACAAAGAAAAAGGCAAGGTAATGGATAGAGACTTTACACAGGAACAAACCCGGCGAGAGGTGTTTGCGGTGGTTTTGCGATATGCGGCTCTGGGGGCGATGACAGCGATTGGGTATTTGGTTTCCGTCAGAAGAGGCGGACTTGTGCGGCGGGGCGGTTGTGCCGGAGCGAAATTTTGCAGTGAGTGCGCGATGCTCAAAAAGTGCAATCTGCCTCAAGCTCTGGCGGTGAAAGAGATTTTAATGAGGATAGAAAATGTCCGAAAATAAAAAGATTATTACCAGACGGAGTTTTCTAAGAGACGGCTTCGGCGGCGTGTGCTTGGCCGGCCTTGTCGGAATGGCCGCTTTTCTGGCAGGCAGGAGCAGAAAGAATAAAACGGTCTGGCAGATTGACCCGTACACGTGCATTGCGTGCGGTAACTGTGCAACGTATTGCGTGCTTGAAGAGTCGGCGGTGAAATGTATGCACGCATTCGCGCTATGCGGGTATTGCAGGATTTGTTTCGGGTTTTTCGGGCCGGAGCCTTTTGATATTACGGAAGGGGCGGAAAATCAGCTTTGCCCGACTGGGGCGATAAAACGCAAATTTGTGGAAGACCCGTATTACGAATACACCATCGATGAGTCGCTCTGCAACGGCTGCGGCAAGTGCGTCAAGGGCTGCAATACGTTCGGAAACGGGTCGCTGTTTCTACAGGTTCGCCAGGACCGCTGTTTGAATTGCAACGAATGTTCGATTGCTGCGGCCTGTTCCTCGAGGTCGTTTAAGCGGGTTCCTGCAGACAAGCCTTATCTACTTAAGACGGTGGACCACGCTTAATGATACGTTTTTGTCATACTATAATCTGCGTAACTGTCTTATTGAGTATATGCGGTATTGCACCGGCGGCTGAGCGTTTCCCCCCGCCGGAGTTCGAGAGCAGCTACGAGCGGCCAACTCCTGTTACCCCGGCTCCGTCACACGGTGTCTATGAGTATATAGATGCTGCGGTGCTTTTGGCTTCACTTACGCTCTCATCATATCTGGTCCTGCGCAGACGCAGCCGACGCGCCATATTTATTTTAATGGTCTTCTCTTTGCTTTACTTTGGCTTCTGGCGGAAGGGGTGCGTCTGTCCGGTGGGGGCGATTCAAAACATTATTCTGGCAATTTTTGACAGCAGTTATGTTGTGCCGATTGTGATTGTGGTCTTTTTTTTGCTGCCGCTTGTGTTTGCGCTGTTTTTCGGGAGGGTTTTTTGTGCGGCTGTATGTCCTCTGGGGGCAATCCAGGATTTGGTGCTGCTGTGGCCGGTCTCGGTGCCGAGGTGGCTGGAGAACGGCCTGCGGTTATTTGCTTATGTATATCTGGGATTAGCGGTTTTGTTCACGGCCACCGGCAGCGCGTTTCTCGTATGCAGGTACGACCCGTTTGTTGCATTTTTTCATTTGAGCGGGAATGCCGACATTTTAGTACTGGGTGGGTGCTTTTTAGTGGTGGGGCTGTTTGTGGGGCGGCCCTATTGCCGGTTTTTTTGTCCTTACGGCGTGCTGCTGCGGCAGCTTTCGCGACTTTCGAAGTGGCGCGTGACCATCACGCCTGATGAGTGTGTTCGGTGCAAGCTGTGCGAGAATTCCTGTCCCTTTGGCGCTATCAGAGAGCCGCTGGCCGAACTGCCGACGAGAGATTTTGGCAGAAGTAAAAAGACTATTGGGCTGCTAATGCTTGTCTTGCCCGTGTTGGTGATTGGCGGCGGATGGGCGGGGTTTTCTTTGAGGATGGTGACATCGCGTATGCACGCGACTGTCCGGCTGGCTGAGCGTGTGTACTTGGAGGAAACCGGCAAAGTGGTGGGAACGACCAATGAGAGTACGGCATTTCGGGGGACCGGCAAAGAGGTAAAACAGCTATATGCGGATGCTTCCGATATGCGGGCCAGGTTCGGTCGCGGCGGCTGGCTTTTTGGAGGATTTGCAGGGTTAGTGGTGGGGCTTAAGCTTATCGGAGTATCTCTGTGGCGGCGAAGGACGGATTATGAAGCCGACCGGGCAAGCTGCCTGGCGTGCGGCCGGTGTTTTGAGTACTGTCCGAAAGAGCACGCCAGATTGCAGAAGCTCAAAGGGCAGACAGGATAAAAGCTGAAATGGAAAGTCGTCTGGAAAATCCTTCTGAGAATATTGACGCGAGAGGCGAATGGTATAAAAGTGCGGTGGCGGCAGCCGTCATTGGAGGAGTATTCTCCGTAATTATATTTACACTTCTTGTTGCGAACCACTTTCGGAGAATGGTTGTCGATGCGGGGCGGGAAAAACAGTTGGATGCGATGAAGGTGGAGCTTCGCAGCCGCTCTGATACAGAGCAGCTTATCTCGCAGATACGCCGGTTGGATTTACGAAACAGGCAAAGCAAGCTTCGGCGGCTGGATTTCTCCCGCAAGGGCTGCTATCTGCTTTTCGGCAGCGTCGCAATATTGTTGATTGGCGTCAGGTCGGCGAGCGCCATCAAAAAGAAGCCGCCGGCGCCGCATTTGGTCACCGACAAGTTAGATAAACAAATGCGTCAGGCCGTGCGTGGGAGGTGGGCCATAACTGCCGGCTTGGTAGTGTTGCTCTCGGCGGCGTTATTGCTGATGCTGACTCCCGCTATCGATTTTTTCAAGGGTGGTGGGGGAAGCGAGGTGTATCCCTCGGTGGAGGAGATTGGCAAGAACTGGCCTCGTTTTCGAGGTCCGGGAGGGCTTGGAGTAAGTGGATATACAAACGTGCCCACAAGCTGGAATGGCAAGACGGGCGAAGGAATCGTCTGGAAAAACAAAGTGCCTCTGCCGGGTCATAATTCGCCGGTCATCTGGGGCGACCGGGTTTTTCTCTCCGGGGCGGATGGGAACGACTTTGCGGTGTATTGCTTTGATGCGCTTTCCGGAAAGCTATTGTGGACAGGTCCGGTGGCAAGCGTTGTGCAGGGGGGGGCCAAGAAGCCCCTTGAGGTGCCGGAGGATGGCGCGGGCTTCGCCTCGCCTACCGTGGCGACAGATGGACGGCGGGTATGTGCCATTTTTGCAAACGGTGACGTCGGCTGTTTTGACCTTGAAGGGAGAAAGCTCTGGACCAGAAATTTGGGCACGCCCGACAGCTCTTACGGCTACGCTTCTTCACCTGAGATATATCGGAACCTGCTTCTCATTCAGTACGACCAGGGTGCTGCCGAGGACCAGAAGTCCAGGTTGATAGCTTTGAATACGTCTTCGGGCCAAACTGTCTGGGAGGCGAAACGGCCGGTCCCTAACTCGTGGGCATCGCCGATTGTTGTTAAAGTAGGTGAACAATATCAGGTAATAACCTGCGGCGACCCGTGGGTAATAGCGTATGACCCGGCCAACGGGTCGGAAATCTGGCGGGCAAAATGTATAGGCGGTGAAATTGCACCATCGCCAATTTATGCCGGCGGATTGGTTCTGGGCGTGGAGCCGTATAACAAGCTGGTCGCCATCAGGCCGGATGGACGCGGCGATGTTACTAAAACCCATATCGCCTGGAGCACAGAAGACGGCACGCCCGACATCTGCTGCCCGGTCGGTAACGGAGAATTTGTGTTTCTTTTGGCGTCAGAGGGGACGCTTTTCTGCTATAAGCTCCAGGATGGAACAAAGTTGTGGGAGAAAAGATTGAAAGAGAGTTTCCGTGCGTCGCCGAGTCTGGTTGGCGACCGTTTGTATTTGTTAAGCGAAAAGGGGGTCATGTTTATTTTGGAAGCCGGGACGGAATATAAAGAGCCGGCCCGCTGGGAGCTGGGTGAAGCTTGTTACGCCTCGCCGGCCTTTGCCAATGGTCGGATTTATATCCGCGGTGTGGAAAATCTGTATTGCATAGGCAGGGGGGTTTCCAAACTTCCTTAGTTCCGGTGTGTTGCAAAAGAGAATTATGGATGAGCTTGATTTGACATTTGTGGACCAGCTTATTGAGCGAGTGGGCACCGAAAAGGAGAGGGTGCTTGAGATTTTGCAGGCCATCCAGGGATGCTATGGGTATTTGCCCCAGCAGGCCCTTGAGCGGGTTTGCGAATTGACGCAGATTGCGCCTGCGACGATTGTCGGTGTATCCACTTTCTACAATCAGTTTCGGCATCATCCGGCCGGCCGACACACAATCCGGGTTTGTGTCGGCACGGCCTGTCACGTCAAGGGCGGCGAGCAGATTCATGATGCCTTCAGGCGGCAGCTTGGTATTGAGGAGGGGGCGGACACGGACAAGGACAGGCTTTTTACGGTTGAGAAGGTGGCCTGTCTTGGATGCTGCACTTTGGCGCCGGCGACCCAGATAGACCAGGTGACATACGGTCATCTTACGCCGGGGGAGGTTCCGGGTGTTATTGACAATTTTCTGCGGTATGAGCAGACGCGAGCGGGTCGGGCTGAGAGGCCTCGCAAAGCATGGGCAAAGGAGGCGGAGCTTTGCGGCGAGATTCGCATTGGTCTGGGTTCGTGCTGCGTGGCCCGCGGCAGCGCCAGAGTCCGCGAGGCGCTGGAGCAGGCACTGGATGAAACCGGAGCGCGGGTAGCCATCAAGCGTGTCGGATGTGTCGGGATGTGTCACCAGACGCCGCTTCTGGAAGTGGTTGTTGCCAATGACAAACCGTTTCTTTATGCAAAGGTGAAGGCGGATGGCGCAAAATCCATCGTATTGCACCACTTTAAGCCGCGTGGAATAAGTAAGAGAATCTCCAACGCGGTGTCCGGTGTTCTCGAGAATATGCTGAGCGGCGAGAAGCGTGAGCCGGTGGCGCACTATTCAATAGATGTGCGTGACCCGCCGGTGGCGGATTTCCTGGGTAAGCAGGTGCACATTGCGACGGAGCGCTATGGAGACATCGACCCGCTCGACCTTGATGAGTATTTGCAGAACGACGGCTTCAAGGCGCTGGAGAAATGTATAAAGCAGTTGACCGCTGAAGAGGTCATTGCCCGGATTGGCCGCAGCGGACTTCGAGGCAGGGGCGGAGCAGGTTACCTGACACACCTTAAGTGGTCCGCTGTCCGCAGCAAACAGTCCGACGTCAAGTATGTCGTCTGCAACGGTGATGAGGGCGACCCCGGCGCCTTTATGGACCGAATGCTGATGGAGTCTTACCCTTACCGGATTCTTGAGGGTATGGCGATAGCCGCATATTCGGTGGGGGCGGACAAAGGCTTTCTTTATATCCGCGCGGAATATCCGCTTGCCGTCAGCCGGATGGGCGAGGCGATAGATATTTGCCGGCAGCGTGGCTTTCTCGGCGATAATATTATGGGCAGCGGTTTTTCGCTGCATTTGAAGATAGTGGCCGGAGCGGGTGCTTTTGTGTGTGGTGAGGAGACCGCGCTTATAGCCAGTATAGAGGGACGGCGTGGAACGCCGCGGCTGAGGCCGCCATATCCGGCGGAAAGCGGGCTGTGGGGCAAGCCCACGCTAATCAATAATGTCGAGACATACGCGACAGTGCCGTGGATTGTGCGAAACGGGGCCGAAGCATATACAAAGTTCGGCACGAGCGGCAGCAAAGGGACAAAGGTGTTTGCGCTGGCGGGAAAAGTCGCTCGGGGGGGGCTGATTGAGGTGCCTATGGGTATCTCTATCGGTCAGATTATAAAAGATATTGGCGGCGGCATCGCCGAGGGACTGAAGTTTAAGGCGGTGCAGATAGGCGGGCCATCCGGCGGGTGTGTGCCCGCGGAATTGTCGGACATCCCCGTTGACTACGAGACGCTGACCGAGGTGGGGGCGATGATGGGCTCCGGTGGTATGGTGGTGCTCGATGAATCGGACTGTATGGTTGATATTGCGAGATATTTTTTGCAGTTCACGCAGAACCAATCCTGCGGTAAATGCACCTTCTGCCGGATAGGGACGCGGCGAATGCTCGATATCCTCGAGCGTTTGTGCGCCGGCCAGGGCAAGGCGGCAGATTTGGAAGAGCTGGAATACCTCGGCAAAATGGTAAAAAAGTCGAGCTTGTGCGGACTTGGCAAGACCGCGCCAAATCCGGTCCTTTCGACATTGAAGTATTTCCGCAATGAGTACGAAGCTCACCTGCAGGGGCGCTGTCCCGCCGCCCGGTGCAGGGCCCTTATTACGTATTCGGTTACGGATGACTGCATCGGCTGCACGTTGTGCGCGCAGAATTGCCCGGCTGAGGCAATTGCAATGAAGCCATATCAAAAGCACGAAATCGATTCGCAGAAGTGTATTCGCTGCGGGACGTGCAAGGCGGTTTGCCCTTCGGATGCTATCGAGGTTAAGTGACGATGCCCAAACTTTTCATAGATAATCGCCAGGTTGAGGTCGAGGATGGTGCAACGATTCTTGATGCCGCCGGGAAGGCGGGAATTGAAATTCCCACGATGTGCTTTCTAAAAGGGTGTAAGCCTTTGACCAGTTGTATGCTGTGCGTCGTGAAGATTAGCGGGTCGAATAGTCTGACGCCGGCGTGCGGGGCTGTTGTCAGAGAGGGCATGCGGGTTGAAAATGACTGCGAAGAAGTCCGCCAGGCGCGAAAGCTGGCGTTGGAGCTGCTTTTGAGCGACCATTTGGGCGATTGTATGGGGCCTTGTCAGGTGATATGTCCTGCGGGGATGAATATACCTTTGATGATTCGGCAGATTGCCGCGGGTAAGCTTCGCGATGCAATTGCCACTGTTAAGAAAGATATTGCACTACCTGCCGTGCTGGGGCGGATTTGCCCGAAGCCCTGTGAGCGGGGGTGCAGGCGGGCAGCATTTGATGAGGCAGTCTCGATTTGCCTTTTGAAGCGATATGCTGCCGATGTGGACCTGCAATCTCCAGAACCATATTTGCCGGTGTGCAAGGCAAAACAGGGTAAGCGTGTTGCTGTTATTGGGGCCGGGCCGGCAGGGTTGGCGGCCGCTTATTATCTGCAACAGGAAGGTTGCGATTGCGTAATTTTTGATGAGCACGACAGGCCGGGGGGAATGCTGCGGTATGGAGTTCCCGAACAAGAGCTGCCGCCGGATGTGGTTGATGCGGAAGCTGCTTTGATTGAGAGATTGGGCGTGAAGTTTGAGTGCAAAACGCGGATAGGCGATGCCTTATCGATGGAGGATTTGCGAAGGGACTTTGATGCCATATTTGTGGCCGTTGGTGAGATGAAGCAACGTAACAGTGTATGGATGGGGCTGAAGACCGGTCCGGAAGGTATTATTATAAATAGTAAAACTTACCAGACGAGTCTGCCGGGCGTGTTCGCCGGTGGAGATGCTGTTCGCAAACGGAGACTGGCGGTTCGTGCTGTCGCCGATGGTAAGGAAGCCGCCGTTGCCATCACTCAGTATTTGGCCGGCAGGGCGGTAACGGGGCCGCCTGAATCATTCAATACCCACATCGGCAAGCTCAAAGAAGGTGAAATAGAAAGATTCGCTGCCGACGCCGGTAAATCGCCGCGAGTAAAACCGACGCAAAAAGGTGGCGGGTTCATAGAAGAGCAGGTCCGACAGGAGACGGCTCGCTGCCTGCATTGCGACTGCCGAAAGGCCGAAGTCTGCAAGCTCAGACAATATGCGCAGGAGTATGAAGCCAGGCCGGGTCGTTACAAGGCCGAGCGAAGGTTGTTCGAGCAGAATACTCAACATCGGGAGGTCATTTATGAACCGGGCAAGTGCATAAGCTGCGGCCTTTGTGTCCAGATTACCGCCGAGGCCGGCGAGAAGTTCGGGCTGAGTTTTGTAGGCCGCGGCTTCGATGCGCAGGTTACGGTGCCGTTTGGCCGCTCGGTCGCCGAAGGCCTTGCGCAAACCGCAAGTAAGTGTGTGGATGCCTGCCCGACAGGTGCGCTGGCGTTTAAGGACAAGGGCAAATAGAACTGAAGAATATAAGAATCTTTGCGAGCGGTTATGACTGATGTTACCCGCATATTAAGTGCGATTGAACAGGGCGATGTCCGGGCAGTGGATGAACTTCTTCCGGCTGTCTATCAGGAATTGCGCCAATTAGCTGCTTGGAAATTATCTCACGAACTACCTGGCCAGACCCTGCAGGCGACCGCTTTAGTTCACGAGGTCTATCTTCGGCTGGTCGGTGTAGAAGCCCAGAACTGGAAAAGTAGCGGTCACTTCTTTGCGGCAGCGGCAGAAGCGATGCGCCGAATCCTTATCGAAAATGCCCGCCGCAAGCTGAGTCTTAAACGTGGAGGCGAACACCAGAGAGTTGATATTGACGATGCACAGCTCGCTATCGAGGAAACCTCAGAGGATATTATTGCTCTGGATGAGGCCCTTACAAAACTTGCCCAAGAGGACCCTGATGTTGCTGAACTGGTCAAACTTCGCTATTTTGGCGGTCTATCCCTCGAGCAGGCCGCTGAAATTTTAGGTATATCCCGCCGCACCGCTGACAGGTATTGGGCTTACGCCCGTGCCCGGCTATATCAGGAAATTACCAAGGGAAATCAGCCACCACCGCGGTAACATCTTGCCCCGTACAGAAAATCTTTCCAATTTTTTAATTTTTCTGTCGCATTTCTGCTGTGGATGTCGCATTGCTATATGGGGGGAGATTGTAAAGGAGCAATGGCAATGAAAGAAGAACCGAAAGACATCAAAATAATTTTCTCAGAGGCACTTGAAAAAAAGACCCCCCAAGAACGAGCGGCGTATCTCGAAAGAGCGTGCGGTGATGATACCAATCTGCGTGCAAAGGTTGAGGACTTGCTAAAAGCCCACGAGGAAGCTGGCAGCTTTCTTGATGCACCGCCTTTTGACCCAAACGTTACGTTGAGCACCTCTCCTTTGACGGAAGGTCCCGGCACCATTATTGGCCGATACAAGCTTTTAGAGCAGATAGGCGAAGGCGGCTTTGGTGTGGTCTATATGGCCGAACAGCAGGAACCCATCCGCCGCAGAGTTGCGCTTAAAATTATAAAGCTCGGTATGGATACAAGACAGGTTATCGCCCGCTTTGAAGCCGAACGTCAGGCCCTGGCTATGATGGAGCATCCCAATATCGCAAAGGTCCTTGACGCAGGAGCAACCGACACAGGCAGACCATACTTTGTGATGGAGCTGGTTAAGGGAATACCTATTACCGAATACTGCGATAAAAACAATCTCGACACTCAACAACGGCTGGAACTATTCATTGATGTCTGTAAAGCGGTTCAGCACGCTCATCAAAAGGGTATCATTCACCGTGATATCAAGCCCACGAATGTGATGATTACACTGCACGATGGCAAGCCGGTGCCAAAAGTAATCGATTTCGGCATCGCCAAGGCAACAAGCCATCGGCTCACCGAAAAGACGCTTTTTACCAAATACGCCCAGATGATTGGCACACCGGAGTATATGAGTCCTGAGCAGGCAGAAATGAGCGGCCTGGATATTGATACACGCACCGATATCTATTCGCTGGGAGTTTTATTATACGAACTTCTTACCAGCGCCACGCCTTTTGATGCAAAAGAGCTTCGCGAAGCTGGATATATCCAGATGCAGCGGATTATAAGAGAAACCGAACCCCTCAGGCCTTCCACAAAGTTAAACACGATGGGTGATGCGCTAACTGACATTGCCAAACACCGGCAGAGTAGCCCTGCTTTGCTGCCAAAACTGGTGCGCGGTGACCTGGACTGGATAGCGATGAAGACGCTGGAAAAGGACAGGACACGCCGCTATGAGACAGCCAGTGAATTGGCAATGGACATCCAACGACATCTAAGTAATGAGCCGGTTGAGGCCAGTCCACCCAGTACGCTCTACTGGTTCAGAAAACTTGTGCAGAAGCATCGTAGAACCGTAGCGGCTGTAATCACGATAGCAGCTACCCTTATTATAGGCCTGGTGGTAAGTTCCTCTATGTATTTTCTTGCCAATCGAGCGCGCAAAAGCGAGGCAGTTGCTCGCACACAAGCCGAACAGGCGAAAAAAGCTGAACAAGAACAGCGTAAACTGGCCGAGACAAAAGCCGAGGACTACCGCCGCCTCCTCTACGTTAATAGTATTCAACTCGCTGACGCCAAATACCGCGACAGAGACACATACCACATCCGCGAGGTATTAGACGCTTGCCCTAACGACCTGCGCGGCTGGGAATGGGATTACCTGCGGCGTATTTCGGACCCTTCTCTTATGACCTTCCAGGGAGACGAAGAACCGTCGGCAACGTTAGCGATTTCAGTCAGCCCGGACGGCAATCGCATCGTCTCGGCCAGTTTCTTTGGAACAATCAAAATCTGGGATGCCGTAACCGGCGCTGAAGTTACAACCATTCATGCCCACGAAGGACCGATCTTTTCTGTTTCCTTCAGCCCCGATGCCAAGCGCATAGTATCGGGCAGTGAGGACAGAACCATCAAGCTATGGGATGTGATAACGGGAGCTGAAATTATGACTCTCCGCGGCCACGAAGGACGAATTTCTTCTGTTTCGTTTAGCCCTGATGGCAAGCGAATCATTTCAGGCAGTAAAGACAAAACAATAAAGATATGGGATGCCGTCAGCGGTGCCGAAGAGATGACCCTTAAAGGGCATAAAGGACCAGTTGTCTCAATAGCGGTCAGCCCAGACGGCAAGAAGATTCTCTCGGGCGGTATGGATAGTTCAATTAAACTATGGGATGCGGCGACCGGCGCTGAAGTAATGACTCTTGCCGGACACAAGGGAGCGGTCAGTTCTGTTTCATTCAGCCCAGATGGCAAGAAAATTCTCTCGGGCGACAACGATGGCGCAATCAAACTATGGGATGCGGTCAGTGGGGTTGAAAGGATGACGTTACGCGGGCATTCCCACGAGCACGGGCAATTGCCAATATTCACAGCCTTTAGCCCGGACGGAAAGTCCATTGTCTCAAGCGGTTTTGACAGAACAGTCAAGGTCTGGGACGCTGAAAGCGGAACCGAAGTAACAAACATATTTGTAGGTCTTGATGAGTATATTGGGCTTGTAAAGTTTACTCCTGATGGCACACGCATCGTGGGGGGTGGGATGGACAAACCTATCAAAATCTGGGATGCGGCAATAAAGCCCGAAGTCATGACCCTGTGGGGTCACAAAGACAACGTATTCGGGGCGACTTTCAGCCTTGATGGCAAACTCATCGTCTCGGGCAGTAAAGACAAAACGGTTAAGGTATGGGAAGCGGCAACCGGTGCCGAAGTAATGACCCTAATTGGGCATGGTGGAGCGGTTTATGACGCTCGATTTAGCCCAGATGGGAACCAGATAATATCAGGTAGCGCGGACCACACCATCAAGTTATGGGATGCGAAAAGCGGATCCGAGGTTAAAACTCTACAAGGGCATGATGGAGGCGTCAATCGTGTTGCGTTTAATCCAGATGGTAGTCGTATCGCCTCAGCCAGCACGGACAAAACGGTCAAATTGTGGGCCGTGGAAACCGGTGCAGCAATAATGACCTTGGAGGGACACGAAAGAGATGTCGGGCCAGTTTCGTTCAGCGCGGACGGCAAACACATTGTATCAGGTAGCATGGATGAAACGATCAAGGTCTGGGATGCATCAACCGGCAGCGAAGTTATGACACTACGCGGACATAAAAGCTGGATCAGCTGGGCAGTGTTTACCCCCGATGGGAAGTGCATTGTATCGAGCGCTTACAATGGAACGCTAAAAATATGGGACACGGTTAGCGGCACAGAAGTGAAGACCCTCCGAGGACATGGTGGACAGATCTTTTGCTCAGCACTTAGTCCCGATGGCAGGCGGATTGTCTCAGGCGGTGATGACAATCTAATCAAGGTCTGGGATGTGCTCAGCGGTGCCGAAGTGATGACTCTACACGGACATGATGGTGCGGTCCGGAATGTGGCTTTTAGCCCAGATGGCAAACGCATCCTCTCGGCCAGCGATGACAAAACGATTAAGGTGTGGGAATCTACCGTGCCTCCCGATGTATATGGTCCACGGATAAATGCGGAAACTGCACGAAAAGTTGTTGACGAGCTATATCAGAAGCAGAACTTCTACTATGATGTGATAGATAAAATACAAGCAGATAAGACCCTTAATGAGCAGGTACGGAAGTTGGCGTTGCAAATTGCCAATTCCCGTAAGTGGGAGGACGGTGAAAAGTTAAAAGAGCGAAGTTGGGAAGTAGTAAGATTATCCGTTGGTGACCCTAATGCCTATCGAGCAGCTCTGGCTAACGCAGAAAAGGCAAACACTCTGGAGCCAAACGACCCCTCGATTTTCAATCTGCTTGGCGCAGCACAATACCGTGTAGGTTCTTATGAAGATGCCCTGAAAACACTGACTAACACTGAGAAAACACGGACTGGCACTGACAAGATACGGACGGACACGGACGGAAAATCTAATCCCACCACAGTGGCTTTTATGGCGATGGCTCTGCATAAACTTGGCCGAACTGAGGAGGCGAAGGTAGCTCTCGACCAGCTGCGTGATTTGTTGAAGAAGGAGCAGTTTGCGCAAGATGAGAAAGCAAAAGCTTGCTTGGCCGAAGCAGAAAAACTCATTGAGGGGGAAAAGCAGCCGCAAAAAGGCACAAAAATATAGCCACGAATTAGCACAAATGGACACGAATTTAACCACGGAAATATAGCCACGAATTAGCACAAATAGACACGAATTTAACCACGGATTGCACCGATTTCACTGATTATTTATATCTCATCTGCGTTAATCCGCCGTACGTCTGGCGGATTAATCCGTGAAATCCTTCGGCTCTTTCGACAAAGCTCAAGACAAGTTCGCTCAGGACAGGTTCTGTGGTTGATTATTTTTTATCTTTATCTCAGTGGTTAATTCTTTTGTGGTGCGTCGGAAAACCCCGCCAACAAACGACAATCTGGCCTCATTTTCATTTTTCTCATCAGGAATAGATTGACTTCTGCGGGGAAATGTTGTAGAAGAGTATTATGAAGTGTGAAGATATTGTTTCCCGCAAAGGCGCGAAGGCGCAAAGCGAATAATGAAAGAAATTGACCCTTATTTCAGGAGAATTGTATGGAATTGAGGAAGACAAGATACTCGATACTCGATGCTGGATACTCGATATTTTTTGGGATTAGTGTATTGGTAATTGCAGCAGGATTTTATAGCACTGCCCGGGGTGCGGATTGGCCGAACTGGCGAGGGCCGAACCATAACGGCATATCAGACGAGACCGGCTGGAGCACGACCTGGCCCAAAGATGGGGTAAAGATTCTGTGGAAGGCAACGCTCGGGACGGGCTTTTGTTCGATTGCCGTAAGCGGAGGGCGTGTCTGGACAATGGGGAATGCCAACGACACCGACACACTGTATTGTCTCGATGCCAATACCGGCAAGGAAATATGGAAGCAGTCGTATCCGTGTCCTTTGTTCAATAAAAATCACGAGGGCGGTCCTTCTGCAACGCCTACGGTCGATGGCGATTCGATTTACACCTTCAGCAAAAATGGCGACGCACTGTGCTTCAAGGCGGATACGGGTAAGATAGCCTGGCAGAAGAACCTGCCCAAGGAATTGGGCATCAAATATCCCACCTGGTATTTTGCCGGCTCGCCGTTTGTATTTGAAAACCTTATCATTCTTAACGCCGGGACAGCGGGGACGGCCCTTAACAAATCCGACGGCAAGGTTGTGTGGCAAAATGGAGATGGCCCACCCGGGTATGCGACGGCAGTGCCTGTCACGATAGGAGGAGAAAAATGTGTGGTGATATTTGGAAGCAATGAGCTTATCGCGTTGGCTGCGGCGACAGGGAAAGTTTTGTGGAGGGTCCCGTGGAAGACAAGCTATGATGTTAATGCTGCCGACCCCATCATTTTTGGTGAAATGATTTTTGTGTCCTCAGGATATAACAGGGGCTGTGGACTGTTCAAGATTGGCGCTGACGGTGCGACGAAGGTCTGGGAAAACAAGAATATGCGCAACCACTTCAATAGCTGCGTCCTGTGGAATGGGTCAATTTATGGCTTTGATGAAAGCGACTTAAGATGTCTTGATTGGAAGAGTGGCGAAGCAAAGTGGACGCAGGAAGGCCTGGGCAAGGGAAGCCTGATGCTTGCCGACGGCAAGCTCATCATCTTGAGCGAAAAGGGCAAGCTTGTTATCGCACCGGCTTCGCCGGATGGGTTCAAGGAGCTTTGTTCGGCCCAGATTCTGACGGGCAAGTGCTGGACTATGCCGGTTCTGGCGAACGGCAGGATTTACGCTCGCAATAATCCCGATGGGCAGCTTGTTTGCGTCGATGTGAGCGGCAAGTGATAAGGGCAGATAGTCGATTTCAGATTTCAAATTTGAAATTCGCACACGGATTCTGACTTGAGTGGGGTGGCAGGATAGTGGAGGTGTGGGAAATGCTGTTTGGAGCAAAAAGACACATTCCTCGCATCTGTCCGAAGACAGGTAAGAATCTTGAGCAAGGCGGCAGGTACCGCTGGCTGAAGTGGCTGTTTCCGGTTACGGGGCTGCTATCGCTTATCTGGTTTTTAATTCGTGTGCTGCCCAAACCTTCGCGAGCGACGTATCCCTGTCAGCGACTTGTCGCTCCGCTTGCGAGCGGTTTTGTGGTCTGGATAATGGGTCTGCTTGGTTCAATTCTGGCGTATCGTAAGGCTAAGCGACAGCTTCACCAATCGCGATACCTTGTCGGTGCAGTTTGTGCCGCTGTAGCTGTTATGGCGGTTTGGTGGTCGCTGAGTATAAACGCCGGCAACCCCGCAGGGGCGTGGACGCCGACCGATCCTCCTAACAGCCCGATGGGTGTGGCAAAAGGTATTTTTCCTGGGCGCGTTGTGTGGATTTATGACCCGAATGCTACGGATTGGAAAGGTCCGCGTCTGGGCGACGGCTACTGGTGGCAAAGCAATCATACCAACCAGCAGTTGGTGGATGCGATGATACTCCAGGCCATCCGCGGGCTGGCTGGAGAATCAGATATTTCCAGGGCATGGGATGCTCTTTTTCGATATTTTAATCAACAGCGGGGCAAGGGAGATGTGGGCTACAAAAGTGGCGAGAAGATTACGATAAAGGTGAATTTTGTGGACATGATTGCATCCGGAGGGAATACCGACTATGACTTTATGCATCACACACCTGAGTATGCGATATGCTCACCACAAATTATTCATTCGCTGCTGGACAATCTTGTGAATACTGTGGGCGTAGCGCAATCCGACATTACAGTCGGTGACCCGATTTGCTTATGGTGTAATCAGTTCTATGATATGATTCATCCGGACTTTCCAAACGTCCGTTATCTTGATTATCTGGGTCAGAACGGCCGAACCAAGTTCCAAAAATCTACGGTTAAGTTTTACTGGAGCACGTCTAAAGCTAATGGAAAGACTCAGGACTATGTGCTGCAATCATACGTGGATGCGGAATACTTTATCAATCTGGCTTCTCTGAAGGGGCATTACAACCAGGCGGGAATCACCCTTTGTGGAAAGAACCATTATGGCTCCCTTCGACAGCCCAATGCCGGTGGATATTATGATATGCATTCAGACAGCCCCTGGCTTGTCCCCCAGAGCGGCAGATACAGAAATATGGTTGATCTTATGGGGCACCGTCACGTAGGCGGGAAAACATTCCTTTGTATGATTGATGGTTTGTATGCGGGTAAGCACGCCTTGGGCTACCCACAAAATTTGCCGCGGAAATGGCAGATGCAACCCTTCAATAATGATTGGCCTTCAAGCATTTTCGTCTCCCAGGACCAGGTATCGCTCGATTCAGTGGGCTTTGATTTTCTTTTTGCCGAATGGCCCGAGTCCAACGGTCCTGCCCACGCGGCGACCGATGATTACCTCCACGAAGCGGCGCTGGCAAATAATCCTCCCTCGGGGACATTTTACGACCCAGAAAAGGACGGGACACGACTGGCCAGTCTTGGAGTCCACGAGCACTGGAACAATGCGACAAGTAAGCAGTATTCTCGCAACTTGGGGACAGGCAGTGGTATAGAATTGGTGACACGGCTATGGACCAATCCGACCGGACCGGTCCTGAATCTGACAGCAGGAAGGCGATATAATTATATCCAGTCCGCCATAAATGATGCCGACCCGGGTGACGAGATTGTTGTCGGCGAGGGGACTTACGATGAGAACATAGATTTCAAGGGGAAAAGATTGACCATCAGGTCAGGCAGTCCGGATGACCCGAACATTGTGGCCGGTACTATTATTGACGGAGGTTCCGGGGGTTCGGCGGTGACGTTCTTAGGTGGTGAAGACGCGAATTATGTGCTCGCGGGCTTTACCATTACCGGAGGAAAAGTTGGGATTTACTTTTCCAATAGCAGCGAGCCGGTGGTCAGAGATTGCATTGTTGAGAAGGACAGCGGTGTTGCTCTTGAAATGGGGCGAGGCAGCAAGCCGGCAATCGTTGACTGCACAATGATTGGTGAAGTAAGAATTCGCGAGGTTGAGAATCTCAATACGGGGCAAAAATACGATTATGTTCAGGCGGCGATTGACGATGCTTCAGCCGGCGACCGGATAGCTGCCGGCAAAGGGACTTTTTACGAGAACATCAATTTCAACGGCAAGAGACTGACGGTCAAGTCGTCTGCTCCCGGTGAATCAGCGGTCGCGGCGGATACCATAATTAAAGGCGGCGATAACGTGGTGACTTTTTCCAGCGGCGAGGATGCGAACTGCGTGCTTATGGGTCTTACCATTGTCGGCGGCAACAGGGGCATTTACTGCCATAGTTCGGCTCCGAGAATTACAAGGTGCATCATTGCCGGAAATGCAGCCCAGGGCATCTACGCATATTCCAGTGTCCCGAAGATAAGTAACTGCGTAATTGCAAACAATGGCGGCGCAGGTATTGCGTGCGAAAATTTTAGCGGACTGACAATAACCAGCTGCACCATTTCAGGGAATCAGGGCAGTGGTGTCACCGTGAATATGAGCAGCCCGACGGTTATAAACTCCATAGTCTGGGCCAATTCGCCGAAACAGATAACCGGCGTTCGCGGCACCGCCAGGGTTACGTATAGTGACGTTCAGGACGGCTGGCCGGATGTGGGTGACATCGGTGCCGACCCATGTTTTGCGGATGCAAACAATGGCGACTACCATTTGCGTTCCGCTGAGGGGCGGTGGCAGCCGAGTCAGCAATGCTGGGTCTATGATGCAGACACGAGTCTTGCCATTGACGGCGGCGACCCCAATTCGGATTGGACCGCGGAATTATGGCCGCACGGTAAGCGTATAAATATGGGCGCTTACGGCGGGACGCCGGAGGCGAGCATGTCGCCATCTGCCGCAGGCAATAGCGGCGATTTGAACCACGATGATACGGTTGATATGCAGGATTTTGCCGCGTTGGCCGGCAACTGGGAGGATGACAGGGTTCTAATGCCGGAAAACCTCGACCGTCGCGGGCCGGTTGATTTCAACGACCTCTGTATATTCACGGAAAACTGGCTGTGGCAGGGTAGCCGTTGAGCGGGTTCGTAAACGCTTCGTTGAAGAAGGGCTGCCACAAAACAGCACCCAAAAATTAATCGAATTCGCAGTTGAGGCGGCAAAACTGCCTCTGGCGGCAATAATATATACCGACATCGCCAAAGATGGAATGATGACAGGGCCTGATTTCGAAAGAACAAAAAGACTCATTAAGATGGTTCAAGTGCCCGTCATCGCCTCAGGCGGCGTAAGCGAAGTGCGGGATATCAAGAAGCTGTCCAAGATAGGCGCCGCAGCGGTAATAATTGGAAGAAGTCTCTACGAAGGCACACTCAACCTCTCGGACGCAATAAATGCCGCAAAGTAATCTCGATACTGGATACTCGTCGAGGATCGAGAAACGAGCATTCAAGATTGACCTTTATCCTGACGATATTTAATATATTTCCTGTGCAACGTTTGGCCTGAACGGGAAATGCCGATTTAATAGCATCTCTCGTTCGCCATTCCATGGAGGGTGTCAAAGTAGTATTTCGAGCGGCACTAATTTAGGACCGCCAAAAGTTTTTTGCAATCGCCGAACGAGCGGCAAGAAGCCACAGTGACAAAGTTGTTTTATAGGGACCTATGCGCAAGTTGACGCCAAACATTATCCTGATTGTTATTGCAGCAGTTGCCCTCATCGCTGCGGCTGCACTGATTGTCTCTCGTAAGCTTCAGCCCAGGATAGAAGATATACTGGCCGCTTACGACGATAAGACCCAATACGGCGAACTTGCGATTAGTTACCCGCTGAACGAAACCCTCTTTCCGCCGGAAATCGCGCCCCCTGTATTCCTCTGGAAAGACGGCAGCCCCCGGTGCAACATCTGGCTTATAACAATGAAGTTCCAGGACAGCCGGCAGCGTCTGAATTTTCTCACCCGCACCCGGCAGTGGACGCCCCCCGCGAAGCAGTGGGAGCAGATAAAAAAACTCTCCCTCGAAAAACAGGCGGAAGTCGCCATTTTGGGCCTTGACCGCTCCGATACCCGGAGAATCCTCTCATCCGGCCGAATCTCAATCAAAACATCCAGAGACCCCGTAGGCGCACCTTTGTTCTATCGGGAAGTGAACCTGCCCTTCATTGACGCCGTCAAAGACCCTTCTCGCATCCGCTGGCGTTTCGGGCCGAT
>Ga0315291_10002175_pt1 | contig 25823 bp, 18 predicted proteins | sample YL17G12_20_MG_FD_203070 | JGI IMG/M metagenome (GOLD analysis project Ga0315291, IMG submission 203070) | Sediment microbial communities from Yellowstone Lake, YNP, Wyoming, USA - YL17G12_20 | ecosystem: Environmental > Aquatic > Freshwater > Lake > Sediment | place: USA: Wyoming | collected...
AGCCGCCGCATTGCCTTGGACATGCAGCGCGACCTGCAAGCTCCCACCCGCTACCAGACTACCGTCACCCTCCATCAACAACGCCGTGAAACGGGGTAACTATGCTCTGTAACGTTGCTACAGTCTCATTATAAATCAACAATATCATTCGTCGCGTATCTCCCAATCGGAAGATAGCAAATCCGATTCCCCCGCTGCATCTCTACTGCAGGTGGGTGAGGAATCTGCCGAGCCTGGGCTCGAACTTGTCGGTGATGTCAAAGGACAAAACCACCGCCCCGGCCCGGCCGAGGATCGACGCGCGCGGCACGAGGCCGAAGTAGCGGGAATCCCGGCTCAGGTCCCGATTGTCGCCCAGGACGAAGTAGTATCCGGGCGGGACCGCCACCGGGCCGAAATTGCGCAGGGCCGTGATGCCCGGGACGCTGATGACCGTGTGGACGGTCCGGCCGAGGTCCTCCAGGGCGAGCACGCCCGTCGCCTCCGGCCCACCGGGCAACCGCACAGGCCGGGTCGTACCCGTCTCGTCGTAGGCCAGCGGCCGGCCGTTCAGAAACAGCGCGTTGTTGCGCATCTCGATGGTATCGCCCGGCGCGCCGATCACCCGCTTGACCAGTCGGGTGCCGTCCTCGGGAGAAAGGCAGACCACGATATCGCCTCGTTTGGGCTCGGACCACGAGGCCAGACGATGCAGCGTCAGCGGGACCCGCAGGTCGTAGGCCAGCTTATTGACGTAGATCAAATCCCCTTCGAGAATGGTGGGATTCATCGAGCCGGTGGGAACCCAGTTCCAGTCCGCCAGGCTCGATTTCACCGGCACCAGCACGAAGACCAGCAAAAGCACGGTGACCCCCCATTCCCGCCAGAGCCACCGGCATAGTCGGCGCACCGTTTCCACGCGCCGGACTCTGCCGCCGGGGTGTGGCGACGCAAGATTCTGCGTCTGTACGTCGGCGTGCAGCCCGGCCGATGACGATATTCCCGTCGATTCCTTCATTTCTCATCCCTTCAACGGAACAAAAACCTTACAAACCCTGCCGCTCCCGCCCGCAGCAGACCCTATATATACGGTCGTGCATGGCAGTTGGTTGTTGCAACCAAAATCTGATGCCGGTTACGACGGAGTTCTTCATAGCCTGTCATGTCAAGTCGCTCAGCCGCTTCGCGGCGAATGGGAGAAATAGAGCCGCTGCCGACGAGGTCTTGTCATCCTGAGCGGTAGCGAGGGATCTGGGCCACGAATAGGACGATCCATCGTTCGCAGTCGCACTTCTCTTTCGCGGCCCGGATGCTTGGGCCCCCAAACGCAAAATGCCGCGTTGGGGGACCCATGCCCGTGCCACTTTTCACACACGGGCTAAATCATCCACCAGTGCTCGGGGCTGAGGGCGGGCAGTTTGAACGCTCGGTGCTCCGGCGGCAGAGAGGCGAGAAGCTCCCGGGCCTTTCTTCCTATCGCCTGTGCGGCCAGCTCCACGTTCCGTCTGCCGACCTCGGGCGAAGCGTGCTGCCGCGGGTCCTGCCCGCCGATGCCGTCGGGCGGCTTCATGTTGGGAGCGAGAGGGCCGTCGCCCAGAGCGGACAGGTTAACGAGGTCGGGATAGAAGAACATCATGTTGGAGGTTTCCCATTTGGCCGCGTGGTCGGTATTGGATTGGGCGCCTTGGCTGAGGGTAATCTCCCATAGACCGACGCCGGCGGCGGTGCCATCCGCCACGACCGGCGCCAGAGCCTCATTGATCATGTCGATCTGGCCCTGCACGTTGTGGCCCGAGACGCCGATTATCACACGAAACCCGGTTTTCTTCAGCCGGCCAAACAAGTCGGTGAGAACCGGTATCAGGTGCTCCCGCGCGAAGCCTTCGTGAAAGAACACCGGCGGGTATACGACGCCGCCGAATTGCTCGGCTGTCTTGACCAGGATGGCGTGGGCCTTCAGAGCATCGTTGCCCAGGGGCAGATGCCGGCCGTGCCACTCGATCAGCCCGAAAGGCACGTAGACCACGGGAAAGGCGCGGATGGCCTTTTCCAACTGACCCGGGCGCATGAACTGCATCTGGACCGCGGTGGACAGGTCTCTCTTGATGCTCTGCGGCTCGTCAGCCGTGGGGGCTGCGTACCCTCCACGAACCAGACAAAGCGCCGCCGCTGTTGTTCCCACGAGGTCTCGACGCGAGATGCGAGCGTGCACGGAAGCCCCTGATAGGTGGTCTTTCATCTTTCCGCTCCTTTCAGATGTATCCCGGCCCTTGCCGGCGTTCACTCCTCGACGATGATCTTCACCTGCTGGATGGCGTTGTTGCCGGATTTTGGGAACGGGCGTGGCATGGGTTGACCGATGCCGTTCGCGTCGATCGTGCGGCAGCGCAGGTCATACTCTCCGGCGTGTTCGGCCGTGAGCAGCGTCGCCCAATGGACGATCGCATTGTGAAGCGGCCAGTGGTGCGGCCGGCCCGTGGCGGGATCGATCTGGCGCGGAACCGGCGGCAGTCTGCCTTTGGGCAGGCCCCCTCCCCATTGCTGCGGCGCGGGCAGGATAGTGGCATCCTTCCATCCGGCCGCGGTGAAATAGGGGTCATCTTTGGCTGGCGGCTCGCTGTGTGGTGTAAGCCAGTATTGAACTTTGCTGAGGCCGGATATGCCGACCTGTGCGACGCCCGTCACCGGCACCGACTGCCCCACCTTCATCGTCTTGGGGGTGTAGAGGAAGCGGGCACAGGTCTTGATATGACTATCTGTGTCGTTGTTCCACAGCGCGTATGTGTCGTTCGCCTGATAATTGTTGGTCAGTATGACGTGCTGAAGCCACTTTACGGATGCGTTGCCGTAGGCATCCGGGACCAGCATCCGGACCGGTCCGCCCCGTTTGGTCGTGAGCCACTGATCGTTGAGCTTATAGGCGAGGACCACCGGATGCTCGCCCGGCGGGTCTTCCAGGACCCGGTCGATCGGCAGGGAACTTTGAAATCTCTGCTTGGGATCGTCGTTGTGATAGCCGTAGTAGAAGACCCGCCGGACGTTGCCGGTCGGTCGGGTCAGCCATATGACCTCTCGCAATGGGACGCCCTCCCACAGACCCATGCCACAAGGAGATGGGCCGTTCGTGCAGGACATGACGCTCATGAGACGCACCGCGTGTTTCTCGGCGAGCTTCATAAGCCCGTCCCAATTCAAGGCCGTGCCCAGCGCCTTGGAAAGCGGCTGCCCCACTTTGGCGTCGCTCTCAGGGTCCGGCAGGACCTCAAGCTGCCAGGTCTCACGCACCAAGCCCACCTCGCGGAGTCTTTCCGGCGGCAATTCATGCGGGGGCGGATCGCCTCGACCGTACGTGACGAAATTCTCTTCACGGGTGAGGTATTCCAGCTTGGAGATGGCCTCGTTCAGCCGCTGCCTGGCATCGTCGTCCTGTCCCTGGGCCCACAGTCGGGACGTGCTCAAAGCGGCAACGCCCGCGGCACCCAGTTCCAGGAAGTGACGGCGGGTGACGTCCACGTGCTCTCGGGCCAGTCGTTCTCTCTGATCCATAGGGGGTCCCCTTCATCGGTTCTTACGCACAACCAGTCTATCAAAAAGGGTGTTCTGCGGGAAGGGCAAAGCATGGCGATCTGCGGGTCAGCCACGGTCGCCTATACTATTCACGTCACCGGCGTGGTAGAATCCGGCGTGTATGTGGCAACTTCACGGAAGTCTTTTGAGGATGTGCAAGAAGGAGGAATCATTATGAAGGTACGTGTGCTTGCAGGGCCGGTTCTGCTCGTGGTGGCCGGCTGGAGCTCGGGGGTCTTTACGCAGCCGGCGGCCCGGGACGAATCGGTGGCCAAGGTGCTGCACGTGCGGCCGACAGAGGATTTCGCGGTCAATGGCAGCGGCGAAGCATCCGCCTGGAAACCCGTGGCCTGGGAGCCGCTGCACTTGCGTGTCGCCGACGGGCAGCCGTATGAAACGCGCGTCAAGATGCTCTACTCCCGCACCGGACTGTACGTGCTCATGGAGGCTGAGGATCGCAGGATCACCGCCACGATGAGCGACGACTTTCTCGACCTGTGGAACGAAGACGTGTTCGAGTTCTTCCTGTGGCCCGATGAGCGCTACCCGGTTTATTTCGAGTATGAAATCTCACCGTTGGGCTTCGAGCTGCCGATTCTGATTCCCAACTTCGGCGGCGAGTTCCTGGGTTGGCGGCCCTGGCACTATGAGGGCAAACGCAAGACCCAGAAGGCCACCATGGTCGTGGGCGGCCCGAAGCAGTCGGGAGCCCGCGTCACGGCCTGGAGAGCCGAGGTGTTTGTCCCGTACGACCTGCTCAAACCCCTGCAAAACGTCCCGCCAAAGCCGGGAACGCGGTGGCGGGCCAATTTCTACCGCGTGGACTATGATGGCGGCAAGAGCACGAGCTGGGACTGGGCCCGGGTCGGCACCAGTTTTCACGAGTTCAACAAGTTCGGCACGCTTCTTTTCGAGTAGGGGCGTAGAACCCTGACTTCGAGGAGCTCAGTCGAGTCGCGTCTCTACCAGTTGTGATGCCGAACGGGGGGATGATGCCCGTGCGGCCACCGTTGCGGGCCAGGAGCGGGGACGACTTCAATGACTGCGGGCGGGGGAGCATAGACAATGTGTGCTGGTCTGCGGCACGCACGTTCCTCGCACGAAATGACCATGCAACCGCTGAGCAGGGACGCGACGACTGCGACTATGCCAACCAATAATGCCTTATTCATCTTGTGGTCTCCTGACATATTGTCTGTTGAGCATCTGCCCATCGTAATAAAGGCAACGGACCGGCAGCGAGTAACATCAGGTCAGGTCCGGGGGAGCGTAGAGCCGCAAAATCATGTGTCTCCGCCACGGTGTGGCTGTCGCTCAGGTCGTCTCGGCAACGATCTGACCGTGTCGAGCTTGTGTACGATTACTCCTCGGGCAGAGCAACGCGAAGATCGAATGGCGTGTATTGGATCGAGTCGAGGACCTGAACCTCGCTGACCGTCAGCGTTCGCTCCGGCGCGATCTTATATTGGACATAGCGAGCCGCCCCGGGTTGGCGCGGAACCAAATCGTAGGTGAATCCCGTGGCCGTCTCGTCGTCGGGCATCATGTGGTTGAGCGGGATGTCCTTCCAGCGCAGATTCAGGTCGAAGAAGCCCTGGCTGGCGTATTCCCTGGCATCCGCGGACGTCAGGACCTCTACCTTGTCTTTCACCTCTCTCTTCATCGCATCCCACCAGGGCCAGCCCGCACTGAGATGGATGAGAAATGCCCCGCAAGACTCGACCGTGCCCAAATCCACCGTGATGACCGGATGGCTTCCCTTGTCCCAGCAGAGCCCGTACCGGGGCCCGATGCCGCCGGCATAGGGCGGCCCGACGACGCCGTCGGTGAGTTTCATTCCTTGCGGGTCCCCGGCGTCCCATTGCCGGATGGAGGGCACAGAGACGGTATAGCCTTTCCCTTGCGCCAGGTTCCGGCCGTAGCGGACCCAGCGACCGACATACTTCTCGCCGCCGGCGTCTTTCTCATCGGAGTAGCTGTACCGGGCCGTCGCGGCCGCGCCTTGGAGATTCATGCGCAGCGAGTGCATAACCGGATGGTCCTCGCCACCGACATTGATTGTGTATCTGGCAGGCACCTGTTCAACGAGTTGCGTATGGCTGCGTTCCACGAGGGAATAGTCCTTCTGCACTTCGCTCCAGTTGAACGTGACCTCGATCGGCCGGAATGTCGTCCCCTGCGGCTTATGGTTGACTTCCATGCGGACGCTATAGATGCTGCAAGCGTCCGGCCCGGCGGCGGAACTGTTGAGCAGATACTTGAACAGCACCGACCTCGTTCCCGGCGGAATATCGACCACTGTCTCGTAGTGGATCACGTCCCAGGGTGGGTCGATCCGGTCCAGCGACCAACTCTTTTGCCAGGTGCGCCCACCGTCGAAAGAGTGCAGCGTATCGGTGTGGGATTTCGGTGCCCGGTTGTAGAACCGGCCGCCGTAATTGACCCGCGTGATATCCGTCGGCGTATCGACTCGGAAGACCATGTAGGCGTCTTCCCTGGCGTTGACCGCGTGCATGACCCCCTGATAACCCGGATGCTCACGCTTTGCCGTCATGTTCTTCTGCTCGACGATGTACGGCCTGTAATTCTCGCCCTGCAGATCCGGCCAGATCACAATCGACTCCGTTTGCTCGCCGGTCCCCACATAGACGGTATTTCGGCCCCATAGAAGTCTCGGCTGGGTCTTGCTGTTGAGCATGGTAATCGCTTCAAACTCGATTCCTTTGAGGCAGGCATCCGCCGAACTCGCCTTTGCCATCAGCGAGACTTTCACCAGGACCTCGTACGCACCGTTGACTTCTTTCCCCAGCGTGAGATCCAGCGGGACATCGCCCACCTCTTCATTCCGCCACACTCCGTTCCATGTCAGGCCGTTGGTCGTGCTGATCGAAACACTCGTCGTGTCCTCTGCTGTCTTGCGGAAGAAGTCGGCCTTGATCCTGAGGTGCGTAATGACATTGGCGCCTTCGACCTTGAAGACGATCTCGCCGGACGCGCCCGCTTTAGAGGGAATCACACCTTTTGAGCCGGTCACACGGCATCCGGAGACGCCGTACGCCGCCCCGGCCAGGGAGTCCTCGGTCAGCTCAGGCCGGAAAACGCGAATGCCGTTGCCGCGAATCCGGTAGCGCGGATTGACTTGCTCGGGATCCTTGCCGTTGTTGGGCACATAGTACTCCGGCGTGGTCCCCAGGCTCTTGTAGTAACGGGTATAGACTTCGTTCTCGCGAAGGTTGAGGATATACCGGTGGCCGCGGTCCCAGTTGTAGTAATAGTACCGGTACTTCAGACCGTTCGGATTGAAACAGCGATACTCCTGCTCCAGGTCGCGGGCACAATCGGCCCCGGTCAAAAAGCCGTTGCTGCTCGTGCCGTTGAGGCAGTGATAGCGGGCGATGTGCCCCGGCTCCACGCGCCCGCCGGAGACCGCGCAGCCGCCTTCCTTGCCGATGTCCTCGACTCCCGCAATGGTCGTGCCGTCGCAGAGTGTATACAAGGCGGACATGCTGTTATCGTACATGTGCCAGCGGCCGCTGTACTGTACCTCGGGGACGGTGTGCAGCGAGATGTCCCAGAATTTGACCGGGTAGCCCAGGGTGTCCCAGATCGAGCAGTTGATCCCGGCGACCGTGCTGCACATCGTGTAGCCGTAATCGTTGAATTGCCTGATCGGGTCGGTACATTCCAGACCGTGCAGGTTCATCGGCATCGTCTGCCGCCGCGCGATATGGTTCCAGTAGAAAAGGGCCCAACACTTTTCCTCGGGGCTTGGCCAGTTGGCCGTGATACTGTGGATCATGCTTTCCATATCGGAGTAATCCGGCGAAGCATCGGTGACGACCTTGATGTTGCACACTGCGCCGGACGCCGTTGCGGCCGCCAGAGCGACGAGCAGGCCCGCCGCGAACCCGGCCGCCCCCGGCCTCGAACGAATCGTTTTCATCCCCATGTTTCCTAAAACCCTTTCCCTTTTTCTGTTTCCCCAAAACCGACTCCCTTATAATAGGTGATTCCGGGCCCGGACGAAAGGCCCGGCCAAGCTGGTTGTGAATGAACTATGAAAGCAGTAGTCTTCGAGCAATTCGGCGGTCCGTTGACGATGGCGCAGGTTCCCGATCCTGTTCCGCACGCCGACGGCGTTGTGATCAAAGTCGAGGCAAGCGGCATCTGCCGCAGTGATTGGCACGGCTGGCTGGGTCACGATTTGGATATCACGCGCCTGCCGCATGTGCCCGGCCACGAGCTGGCCGGCGTCATCGAGGAAGCGGGGAGGGACGTCGCCCGATGGAAACGCGGCGACCGGGTCACTTTGCCGTTTGTCTGTGGGTGCGGGACATGCCCTCAGTGTGCCTCCGGCAACCATCAGGTCTGTGATTATCAGTTCCAGCCCGGCTTTACCGCCTGGGGCTCGTTTGCTCAGTACGTCGCGGTCAGGTATGCCGACGTGAATCTGGTTCGTCTGTCGGAAGAGATTGATTTTGTCACGGCGGCGAGTCTCGGATGCCGCTTCAGCACGTCTTTCCGCGCGATCGTGGCCCAAGGTCAGGTCTCGCCCGGTCAATGGATTGCCGTTCACGGCTGCGGCGGCGTGGGGCTATCAGCCATCATGATCGCCCACGCCCTGGGCGCCCGGGTGATTGCGGTCGATATCGATGCGGAGGTACTGAAGCTGGCTCAAAGACTCGGTGCCACCGCGACGGTCAACGCCCGGGAGAACGCCGATGTCGTTGGCTCGATTCGGGATCTGACGGACCGGGGTGCGCACGTGTCCATAGACGCTCTCGGCAGCGTAACGACGTGCGGCAACTCGATTCTGTGCCTGCGCAAGCAGGGGCGCCACGTGCAGGTCGGGCTGCTGGCGGGCGACGACTATCTGCCTCGGATCCCCATGCATCAGGTGATTGCCCGGGAGCTTCAGATCTATGGAAGCCACGGGATGCAGGCGAACCGATACGGCGACATGCTGGCGATGATCGTCTCGGGGAAGCTGGACCCCCGGGCGATGATCGGCAAGACCATCCCCCTGGAGGACGCGCCGGGCGAGTTGGCGAAAATGGGTCAATTCGGTGCCGTCGGAATCACCGTGATCGCCCGGTTTTAGCCAATCATGGCTCACGGGTCGCGACGCGAGATCCCCTTTCGTATGAGGGGAGAAGACGAAACCGGCAGTTGCCACCTATGGCTGGGTCCCGTGCACAGGATATATTGAGTGTCGAACGCGCCTGGTGTAAGAAAGGAGTCCTCTGGCCTACTATGGTTGCGGGGGCGGCTTGAGGAATCCCTGATGCCGCAGCCAGTTGGCACAAGCCTGCGTCCACGTGGAGCACGGATGGTCGCTCGCGCGGACACCGAAGTCGTGGGCGGCTGTGGCATAGATGTGCAGCTCCGCCGGGACACCGGCTTTCTTCAGCGCGAGGTACATCAACACACTGTGCTCCGGCGGGCTGATGATATCGTCCCCGCCGTGCGCGAGGAAGACCGGAGGCGTCCCGGCCGGGATGCGCAGGCCGGGCGCGATCTCGTCCTTGTCCTTCGCCTTCAGGTAACCCGAATAGACTCCAATGGCGAAGTCGGGCCGGCAACTGATTTTGTCCACGTCGTCGATGGGCTCGTAAGTTCGCTGGTCGAAGCTCGTCGCCGTCGCAATCGCCAGATGGCCGCCGGCCGAAAAACCCACGATGCCGATTTGCTGCGGATGGATGCCCCACTGGCCGGCGTTGCTCCGCACGAGGCGGACGGCTCGCTGCGCATCCTGGAGCGGGCGTCGGGCCGGCTCGCCCTTCACCTCATCGGGCCGGCGCGGTACACGGTACTTGAGGATGATGCCGGTGGCGCCCATCGAGTTCAGCCAGGCGGCGACTTCCTCGCCTTCCAGTTGCCAGTAGAGATCCCAATAGCCGCCTCCGGGACAGACCAGCACTGCGGTCCCGGTGTCCTTCTCCTTCGCCGGCCTGTAGATCGTGAGAGTCGGTTTGGTGACGTTGGTCACCAGCTTCGTCTGCTCGGTGACCTCCACCTGCTTGTGGTCCAGCTTCGGCGACATGCGGACCATCTCCTCGCCGATGCTGCCGCTCTCCTCCGGGGCCTTTCCCGGCCAAATCTCAATCACCAGCGGCTTGTCGGCCCCAACCACCGGCCCAGCCACGCACACCCCCATGACCAGAGAAACCATCAATGTGAATCGCATAATGGAACGATCCTCCTTTCCTTGCATTGGTCGATCTCTTCGGCATCCACCCTGTGCTACAACCGCAACCAACTCATGGCGTTCTGCGAGCGGATCTTCTCTTTGTCCGGGTCGCTCGCGTCCAACACTTCCAGCTTCACCAACGCGGGGTCCGGGTAGTTGAAGGGCATCCCGGTTCCGAACATCACCCGCTCGGCGCCCAAGTTCGTAATGAGTTGGCCGATCTCGTTCCCCAGCACGGCAGTCAAACGGGACAGCTCGATGGCGTAGTTGGAGGGCAAGCCGTTGTTCTTTCGGCCCAGCGGGGAGCCGGTGTAGCCGAGGCCGTTCAGCAGGATGAAACGCGCTTTCGGATGGGTTTTCACCAGCTCGACAATCTCCTCCAGCGGCACGTCGGGGACGTTCAGCAGCCAACTCCGCTCGCGGTTATCCTCCACGCGGATGGGAATGGAGATGACCATGCTTCGCTCCGTCGCGGCGTTCACGAGCTCCCGGCAGCAGGGGCTGGAGAGATTGTAGTTGTGCCACTTGGGATAGAGCCGGAGCCCCGTCATGCCGAAATCCTCATGGCAGATCTTCAGATCATCCTGCCAGCCGGCGTAGAACGGATTGATGACGGCGAACGGAATCAGCCGGTCGCGATGACAACGGACCTCCTCCGCCACCTCCTCATTGCCGGCCTGCGCGTTGCGGTAGGTGATGGCGCCGGCACTGGAGACGACCGCCTTGTCGATCTTTTTGGAGTCCATCAACGCCAGCAGCGAATCGGCCGTGTTGTGCCGCAGCCGGCGGAACGCAAAATGGCCGATATAAGCATTCACATCAACGATCATGCTTTTCGCCTCCGCAAGAGGTTCACCATGTTCCCACCCAGGATCTTCTCCTTGTCTGGTGCACTCAGGTTCGCCCCGCGAATCTTGCCTACGCCCGCGGTCACGGATGAGTCGCAGCCAAACACGAGCCGATCCACACCTACTACGGCCGCCGCCATGTCCACCGTGCCGTCGTCCGTCACGCTGCCGCTGGTGTCGAGCAGGACGTTCGGCGCGTGGCGCAGGGCCTTGATCGTCCACTCCCAATCGCCGCCGCCGGAGATGTGGGCGCAGATGAGCATGGCCTCCGGGTAGCGGCGGGCCAGTTCCGCAAGGTGTCCGCCGTCGGTGAGCCGTGGCTGGTCCTCCACGAAGTAGTGGGAGTGGCTCGCGTGGTGGAGGATCGGCACACCCAGTTCGATCGCCAGCTCCACGATGGGAAAGACGACCGGCTCCGTGCAGGTGTATTCGTTGTAGAGTTTGATGCCAATGAACCCACGCTCTCCCACGTAACGGCGGATTTCCTCTAACGCCTCCCGGTCGTAGCCGGGATTGACGTAGCAGTAGCCGAGCACCCGGCCGGGGAAGCGGCGCATCCCCTCGGCCGTCCACTGATTGCACTCCCGAAAGCCGTCGGCGGTCGCCGGCCAGTGCGGCGTGAGGGTCGAGCAGCACAGTTGGTCGATTCCCAGCTTGTCCGCCGCCTCGATGAGCTTGCGGTCGTCCGCCTCCCAGGTCGAGCGGCTGTGATGAGTCAAGTGCGCATGACAGTCGATGACCTTGCCTTTTCGCTGCGGGCCGCTCGATGTGCCGGGTGCAGGCTGCTCGCCGGCGGTGCCGCGTGCCGATGGCAGCGCCACCGCTCCCAGCGCCGCGGCGGCCGAGCCTTTCAGGAGCGTTCGCCGCGAGACGCGGGGCTGAGGTTCGGGTGAACTCGGGGTTGTATGAGCGATAGTCATCTATTTCTGCCTCCTTCTTGTGGCATCACTGTCATTCAAGGTGCGGCACGGCCGGGCCGCGCCAGATGCTGCCGCCGAACGTGGTGACGTAGAGCAGGCTTTCGTGGGACGGATCAAACGTCAGTCGCTGGATGTTCGAGAAGGGAAGGTCGTCGAACACCTGCCATGTTTGGCCGTTGTCCCGCGAGAGCCACAGACCCGCACCGGGCGCGCCCTCGGTGAGCGTCATGTAGATCCACCCATCGTGTTTCGGGTGGAAGTACCCGCCGAAGGTTTGTCGGGCTTCGCGGCCGATGCGCTGCCATGTCTGGCCGCCGTCTGCCGTACGGTACAGGCCGCCGGATTGGTCGCCTCCACCCGCGTCGCAGACGCCCACTAGGATGATGTTGCTGTTCTGCGGATGGACCGCGAAGTCCTTGGGATACAGAAAGAGCTGCGATGCGTTGACCTTCTCCCAGGTCTCGGCGGCGTCCCTGGACCGGTACAATCCGACTCCTTCGCTCATGAGTGGCTTCCCCTGTGCGGGACGCATGGCGCATACCATCGCAAAGAGCGTTCCGTCCTGGTGCAGAATCACGCGGGAGACGCGCAGGTTCTCCGGACTACCCAGGCCGTTTTTCTTCAGTATCCACGTCTTGCCGTCGTCGGTCGATTTGTACACGCCTTCCAGGAACACGCCGGCGTACAGCGTGCGGGCGTTCTTGGGGCTGCGGGGATCGAGCACGATGGAGGTCACCGGCCGCAGCGGCAGGCCCTGGGCCTCCGGTTTCCACGAAGCGCCGAAGTCGCGGGAGATGCACACGCCGCCAGGACCGTTATGGCCGTGACGTTCGGAGATGATGTTGTCGTTGGGGATGTCGTGCACATCGGAGAACGCACCCCACATTTTGCCCGGGATGTCCGGGTCGAACGCGATCTCGTAGCAGGTGTTCCGCCAGGGGGCCCAGGAGTTCTTGTCCCACCAGATCCAGGTCTTGCCGCTGTCGACGGAACGCGCCCAGCCGATGTCCGTGTAGGCGATGTAATGGCGGTTAGCCTCGAACGGGTCGATATAGTAGTTCCACGTCGTGGTGACGACCAGGCCGGTGCAGACCCAGGCGCAGCCGGGCTTGGGTTGCTGGCCGGGGGCCGGGTAGGTGTCGCCATTGAACCATGCGTCCCCGCCGTTGTGCGTGATGTAAGATTGGCTCCAGACCAGGATCAGCCGGTTGGGGTCGCGGTTGCAGATGGCCGCGCCGAAGGGCGTGTCGCCGCCCTTGTACGACTGACCGGCAGAGGCGGTGACGTAGTTGGGAGCCACGTTGTACTCTTTGAAGCGCGGGTCCTGGAAGAACGTGGCGCGCCAGGTCTCGCCAGCGTCGTCGCTGCGATAGACGGTCTCGTGGTGCGGCGGATGAAAGCCTGTGCTCGTGTTCGTGACGTACACCGTCAGCGGTTTGGCATCCGTGGCCAGGACCTGCTTGTATTGTGCGATCGGGCCGTAAGACCACTGGTCGGCCTTTGTCGTATCGACGTTGATGCCGCGGCCCATGGCTGATTGCCAAGTCTCGCCCCGATCCCGCGAACGGTAAATGCCCCCGCGCAGGACACCGTTCTCCAGTTTGCTGGTGACGGTGCAGTAGAGCATGATGTTGCCTGCCGAGTCGGAAGCGCCGCCGAATCCCTTGATCTCCTTCCAGGGCAGCCCATCGGTCCTCTCCACCCAGGTCTGACCGCCATCGTCGCTGCGCCAAATGCCCTGATTCGTGGCGGCAAACATCGTGCGGCTGTTACTTGTGCGGTCGAAATGGAACCCGATCACCTGGCCCTGCGGACCTGAACAGGCGGTCCAGGTGGCACCTGCATCGCGCGACAGCCGACATTGGCCATTGCGCGTACCGGCGAGCATGATGCTCGGGTCGGAAGGGTTGATCACGATCTCGCCCGAGAGGGAATCCTTGAGATCGCCGATGGGCGTGAAAGTCCGGCCCCGGTCGCGGCTGATCTTCAGCCGACCGCCGGAGGAGGCGTAGATCACGTTGGGGTCGGACGGGTGGAAGCCCGGCCGGCACTGCGTGTCGGTTCGCAACTGGGCCTGGTGGATCATGCGCCAGTTGTGGCCGCCATCCTCGGAGATGTAAGCCGCGCTCATATCGCAGTTGATCATCATCAGATTAGGATCGGCCGGCGAGATGGCGGGCGCGAACATGCCGCCTCCACCGGACAGGCCCACGGGCTCCCAATTGCGGATTAGCGGCTCGCCTAATCCACAGTCGGTCAACGACAGCAGCAATGTCAGCAGCCCGAGGCAATTCACAGACGAGACGAATGCACAGTTTCTCATACATACTCCCGCATGATTCGCAGGTACTCACGGCAGGTTTCTCGGATGTCGGGGTCGCCGGGATGCTGGTCCTGCTCGATGGAGGCGAAGCCGCTGAAGCCGACCTGCTTGAGGGCTGTGACGATCGCTTGGACGTCCATCACGCCCCGGCCGAATGCCGGGAACTGCCGCATCACGCCGTCGATATCACGCATGTGCACATTCATCAGGTGCTTGCCAACCTTGTGGATCGCGACCGGCGGATATTCGCGCTGGAGCAGTGTCCAGCCCGCGTCCATGTTGTAGCCCAGATCGTTGTCGCGAATCTGGTCCCATAGTCGCAGGAACGACGCAGCATCCGGGACCAGGCAATGGGTGTGCTGCTCGATGGAGAACTTCAGGCCGTGGGCCTTGGCCCGCGCCAGGCAGGCCTTGGTGGTTTCCACGTAGGCGTTCCACACGCGGTCCCAGTCGAAACCTTCCGCAATGTCGATGTGGTATTTCTCGCCGGCCTTGGGATTCTCAATCTCGTAATAGCGGGGCAGGTACTCCGTCGGCCCTTTCAACTCGCGCGCCCAGGGCGCCACGATATTGATCATCGGCGCGCCGAGTTTTTTCCCGATCCGGCAGCCCGCCTCGAAGTAAGCGAGGGCCTGCTCGCGCGCGGCCCGGTCCGTGCTCGACAGGTCCTCGACCACCGGCTGAAAAAGGACGAACTGCGAGACGCGGAGCTTATTTCGCTGGAGCTTCTGATTGAGCCGGTCGATCCGGGCGTCCGTCCAGAACTCCTGGAGGTCTCTGCGTGCCGTCACGATCAGCTCGACGCCGTCGAAGCCCAGCTCCCCGATGATATCGAGGGCCGGCTCCGGATCGGCGGCGGGGCTCAAACTATGGAAACACCAGCTCAAGCAGCCGACTTTGGGCTTACTCTGCAGGCGGGACGGTGGCTCCGCTGCGGTTGCCGGCAGTGACAGCCCGGAGGCCGCGAGTGCGGCGGTCTGGATAAATTGACGACGGTTCAAATCAAGTCGAGTCTTCATAAGTCCACTCCTTCTTATATTCTGGTGAAGCTTCTGATCACGGATAGTTTCACGGGTATTGTGCTTCGGTCTTGACGGTTGTCGCCAGCGGTTTATTGCATACGATCCCACCGAGCGGGCCGGCGGGGTGGAAACGCACCTGCCATCGGTCCGCGATATCGATACCGGCGGGCGCCACGAACGTCGCCGACGTGGGCTGCGGCACCGGCTCGTCCGCAATCTCGAAAACGTGCAGGAACAGCGAGCGTGCCTCGGTGGTTGGATCAGCTATCTCGATGCGCCAGGGGCATAGCGGAGGCTTCAAGCGGCCCCGGGTGAGGTGGTTGTATTGCGCCGTCTTTTCGAGCGGATGGCCCCAGGCCTCCTGGCCGGGACCGCCCCGGATCACGACCTGGGCTTTCTCGGGCAGCAAAGTGTGCACAAGCATGCGCGAGCGGCCGCGGGATAGGACCTCTTTGTCGCCGTCGGCCTCGGGCAGACTGAGCCACGTCAAGACGTCTCCCTGACGCTGCGGCTCGGTAGGGACGTGGAGAAAGAAGTGCCGGGGGAAATCGGGTCGGGTCGCCTCCACGCGGTCGAATACGATAAAGAACTCCCGCTCGCCGCGCAGGTAGAGGAATTGACGCGTCACTTCGCGGGCCTTCCTGTCGTTGTAGCCTTTGGTGATATCGGCGGCGGCGTAGGTGTAGTCCGCGTTATGCTCGAAAGCCACGATATGCCCGCGCTCATGGGGCAGGTTGCCGCTCTCGTACACATGTCGCAGCAGGCCACCGTCATTTTCATTGCCCTTGTTCCGGCGGAACTCCTCATTGGGGTCGAAGATCGTGATGATGTTGTAGATCAGCGAGCCGCCCGCGTAGTAATCGGTGTCGTTATGGCCCTGTCCGCCCTGACGGGAGACCAGCGCGCCGCGCTTGGAGATCAGGAAGTGGCCTTCGTCGTCCCGCGCGTGGCCGGCGAATTGCGGGCCGCAGCCGAAAAACGCCCAGGTCGCATTCGGGTCATTCCAGGCACTGCGCATGTACACGTGCCCGGCGCCGGGAAAGAGATAGCCCAACGGTAGTCCGTCTGGCGGCGTTGCTTGGATTGAAGGGTCGCAGCAAGCCACGCGCTGCCAGCGCTCCCGGAGCCATTGTTGACCGCGGTCGCAAAACCATTGTGAGAGCCCATCGCGGAGCATCGGCGCGGCGCGGGCGAATGCGGCCGGCCGGGAGCCATCGCCGTCGTCAATCCACGCCGTCCGGTCGTTGTGGGGCATCATCGTATAGGCTACCCAGCGCGGGGATTCCACCGGGTAGCCCCAGGGCTTCACCTGTCCGAACAGATCGATGGCCGTCGCGGTGCGCCACGCGTGGAAGGCGTAGGGAATGACCGTGACCGGGCCGTAGGCGCCGTGGCCGTAAGATTCCGACCAGACGCCGCCCATCCTGTCGAACGCCGGAATGCACTCGGCGGGTATTCGTTGGTTCCAGGAGTCGAGGAAGGTCTTCGCGTCCGTCTCATACTTGGTGCCTTCGCCGCAAATGGCCAGCGCGATGAACAGCTTCTGCGTGATCGCGTCGCGGCTATTGCCGATATTCAGGTGAATCGGTCCCCAGGTCTGGTTGTATTCCCAGTGGCCCCATTTGAGCAGGATGCGCGGCTCGTCCGTGAAGAACCGCAGCCAGGAGCCGAGGGCCTCGCCGAATTGGACCCGCTGCTCAGGCGTTAATGCATCATAAATCCAGTCGTAGGCGAGTGCGTGATAGCCGAAATGGCTGCCCTCGCGGTTGGCGATGATCTGGCCGTCCCCCCATTGCCGGATAATGACATCCGCATACGGGCGGGCGTCACGTCCCCTTTCCCGTTCCACGAGCCAGGTGAGACCACAGTTCATCAGGTCTTCCGGAATCGACCATGAATTGGAGATGGACGAGATGCTGCCTCTTTGCACGGCTTTGTCCGCACGCTGCTTGACGATCTGATAATCCCCGGCGAGCGGACCATCGCATCGTCGGGCCAACTTCTGCACGTCCTCAATGAGCAGCCGGGGGTGAGCCGTTCTGACCTGGTACTCGGCCTGGGTAAGGCGGAGGTCAAAGGAGAAGATGACAACAAGCACCAATGACGACGTGACACAAAGTTGCCGAACCATCTTGGATATCGCTCAATTCATAACGGTACTACTCTGAGTTTCGGGAGACCAGTCTGGAGACCATCATGCCGCAACTTCTGTAGAGGTGCAAGCAGATTGTCATGGATGATCGCTCGCGGGGCGCGGGTGAAGTGGTTTCAACTCCCGGCGCCGGCATTTGAGAGGAGCCTAAGGGACTTGCGGGGATGTCTCGTTTGGTTCTGCCGGCGCTGATTGGTAGTAGCCCAGGTCCCGCAGCAGACTGTCGGGACTGGCGGCGTTGATACAGGGGGAATTCTCCTTGAGACGGTAGTTGTTATGCGGCGGGTCGAGGAACTGCGGGTCAGCGTTCCAATTGCTCATCCCCGGCCAGTCGGCACCGACAATGTCGGAGTAACTGATGTGGATGTCCGATGCCAGGTAGGGGGCTTGGACACTGACCGGCTGGGTGGCATCCACAATCGAGTTCGTCACGTTGTAGATGATCGTCCCTTTCTTGACGCCGTACTTGTTGTGTGATTGGATTCCCGCATCGATGTGGCCTGGGGACCTTGACGCGACAAGCGTGGTGTGATCGATGTTGACGACGGCGGTAGAGCCTTCAAAACTCTTGGTGGCGATGGTCGCAATCGTCGGGTCTTCCGGGGCCAGGTTGTTACCGACCAGCAGGCAGCGGTGCAGCGTGGTCTGGCCGCCGAACACGCTGACCGCTTTGTCCCGGCAGCCCCGGATAATGCAATCCTCAACGACGACATTCGAGCCCAGCGTGTCGATCCCGTCGTCGTCGGTGCCGGCGATCACGCTGCCGGCGAGCCGGCAGGTTTGCCCCGCCTGCTGGCTGTGGATGTAAATGCCGTCGGCATCGTCTTTGTTGCGCATGTCGATGATCCAGCCATCCTCGAACAGCAGGGACGTGCCCGAAATCTCCGGCCCCATGACCGAGCGGGAAAAGAGTGTGCTGGTGAAGCTCAGCTCGGTTCCGGACTCGGCCTGCATAATCTTGCCGATATTGTCGGTCAAAGAGGCGTGATCGAACACCAGAGTGGAGTTCGAGGCTCGAACCGCAGGACCGGAACCTGTGTGGCCGGCCCCGGGTGAACGTCCGGCCCGGGTAATCTCCGTATAGCGATACGCAGAGGGCTGTGCATGGTCGTGGTGCAGCTCGCCCCAGTTCCGGCCGGCGGCATAGGCCGTAAACGTGACCGGGGACGTGGGTGTGCCGAGCGATTGGATGCTGCCCTGCACCTCGATATCCGTGCCGTTGGTTCCCGAAGCCGCGCCGTCAATCAGCACGAATGTGCCGGGCTCTAACGTGAGGGTGACATCCTTCGGAATCGTCAAGTCGCCGCCTGTGACATGGTACACGCCGCTCCAGGTCTGCGAGGTGCTCAGGGCCCCCGAGACGATGTGGACTGGCTCGCGGGTCCAGTCCGCAAGTCCGACGGTCTTGTCCATGTCGTTGACGCGCACCGTCAACCCGAAGTCACCCTCGCCCGTGAACGTCACAAGGCTGCTGCCGAGGCCGTTGCGCAGCACCAGCCGGTCGGGTGAGAGGCTGATGGTCGGGTTGTTGGAGACCGAGAGCACGGCATTGGCGTCCCAGACATCCCTGTCCACAGCGCCATCCTGCCTCAGTACCTCGACTCGCACCAGGATCGGAACGCCGGGCAGGTAACTATCTCGAACAGTCAAATTGATGCGGGGTGTGTTCGCGTCGCCGGCCGGTACATCTTGCTTCGGAGAGTCGTTCGGCTCGGACACAATCACGTCTGCCGGCACAGCGGACCTTGCGCCAACCACATCCGCGAGAAAAGGGATGAACAATGAGACCTGAAAGACTGCGATGATGGCGATGCACATTCTTAACCACGTCCTCCGAATTGCGGTACAGGCGCAAAATTCTGCGTCTCCGCTTTCATTCCACAAAACGCAAGCATTCTGATCATAGCAGAAACGGACCGAAAAGTCAATGTGACCCGAAGAGAGTTCATCCCATCCACGGCCGCTGACGGCCCTTTTTTACTGTCTCGGCGATGATATCGCGGGCGAGGAGGGCGTCCTCACGAACCTGGAAATCGAACATGCCCACGTTGACAAAGTCGGCCCCGTTCTCGAAGGCAAACCGGAAACCGTCGCGCGGGTGGATGGCCCCGGCGGCCAGGACCTTGAAGGCGATCCAGGGTTTCTTCACGGTTTTCATGAATTCGATGGTTTCCTCGGGCTGCGTGCACCACATGTTGTCGTGGGAAGGCAGCCCCTGTCTGGGCCGCTCGGCACGCGGGGTGGCGGACCAGTAGTCGTCACTGTGCAGCGTCTTCATATAAAAGTCCGGCGTGGCGCCGGCCTTTTCCAGTGCCATCGGAACTTCGAGGTTGTGGCAGGCGCAGCCGGCAATCAGGTTGTTCTTGCGGATGAATTCAAAAACCTTCGCGAGCAGATCGATGCGGTTGAGTTGAACCCAATTGTCGCCGATACCGCCGTGGACGAAGGCACCCACCGCGCCATTGTCAATAGCCTTTTGGATGGAGCCGGTCAGGTCGGTGCTCTTCGGATAGGTCTGGGCAATCCACTGGATTTGGCCTGCGAATTCATCGCGATAGCGTTTGTACACGCGAATCGTCGGGTCTTCTCCGAAGGCGTAGGGGCTGTTGACGGGCCCGATCATCGTGTTGATGCCGCACTCCTCGCAGAGCTGCCACGTCTCGACGATCTTTTGATCCGTGAAGTAGTGCCTCATCAGGGACGCGAGGTAGAGCAGGTCACGGTCGTGAGCGCTGCCGATAATGAGATTGCCGCCGCAGATCAGGCGACTGATGTGGACGTGACCTATCTGACCAACGGGTACCTGGATGCCGGATTTCTCGGGGGTCAGCACGGGTTCCTCCGGTGTTTCGTTTCGCCAACTTGAGAGGGTCGCAGGGATTGACGCAGTTGAGCGGCCTTGTCGAAAATCTCCTCCTTCGTGACGCCCGCTTCCGCATACATGGCGAAAATGTTGTCGTCCGGCGTCTCCGGCGGCACGGTGTGGGACGCGGCCAGAATGTAGCCGCCACCGTCGCGGGTCATCTCTTCGAGCAGTTCGGCCGTCGCTTTGCGTACCTGGTCGGCCGTGCCGTTGGGCAGAACGCCCTGCGTGTCGACGCCGCCCATGAAAGCAAGGTCCTTGCCGAATTCCTTCTTCAGCTCCAGAGGATTCATGCCGGGACAGTTGCATTGAATCGGGTTCAGTACGTCGATACCGATTTCGATCAGATCGCCGATGATAGGCCGGATCGTGCCGCAGGAGTGGAACGCGACGTAGAGGCCGTGTCTCTTGCCCACTTCCGCGTTCTGTTTCAGCAGGGGCTTGATCATCTTCCGCCACACCTGGGGGCTCATCAACATGGACTGCTGGCCGCCGATGTCGTCGCCCAGCCAGAGCCAATCGAAAGCATAACGCCGGCATGCGGCTTCCGACAGCTCGATGGAGAATGCGGCGGAACGCTTCAGCATTTCCTGCGCCAGATCGGGCTCCAGCACGATCTCCATCAACGTTCTCTCCATACCTCGCAGACGCCAGTACATTTCAAAGACACAGGGTGAGACGTCGCAGCCGATGAAATAGTCGTCTTTGAATGTCATCACCCGCTTCATCAGGTCCACCAGCGGAACGATCCGGTCGAAGGGAAAACGGTGCTGGAGAAGCTGCTCGGCGCCGGCATTCGCCAGCGGATACTTGGAAATCTGGTTGAAGCCGTCGGTGCGAGTCCATTCAATGCCCCAGTCGTCTACGTGCGACTGGCCGTCGCGCTCGTGCACAATGCCCTCCATGGCGTGATTGTTGCTCACCCACGCCTGGCGGATGTCGTCGCCCATGGCCAGAGGGACGTAGTCAGCGGGGATTTCCAGCAGCTTGCCCAGTCTCTGCCGGGTCTGCGGATGGTACCACATGAAGATGGGCACGCGATCCGTGGGCTTGCGCCGCAGCGCCAGGTGCACACGCTCTTTTGAGGTCATCGCCGGTTTTCTCCAAAGCCACACACAAGGCTCTTCGTCAGAACGCCTGCATTATACCGATTGCGAAGGACTTGCTCGCAATGCATGAGGGGTCTCTCCAAGTCGTCACCAGCCGGGGTCTTTGCGAAGCTCGGCTTGAAGTCCCTTGGGGCCGACGATATAGATCGGGCTTTCTCCCAACGGTACACTCAGGTTTTTGGTTCGCACCGGATCGTAGGGGACAAAGCGCCGGGTTCCGAAGATGTCGTAGAACGTCAATCCTTTCGGGTTATTGACACGAATGTAGGCGTAGGGCTTCGTGCTCCAGGCGACGATCGTGTCCTCCGCCGAGCCATCTTCGCTGAAGGCCACGGCGTACACGTCCGGGCCAAAGCAATCGTTCCGCTGCGGCTTCTTTCCTTCGAGCATGCGGGTCATCCACGCATAAGCGTAATACGCATACTTGGGCGTCAGGTCCGCTCGTACCAGGCCAACCATATCGGCCTGGTCGAATTGCCGATCGCCGCCGTCCTTCAGGGTCCACCAGAAGACCTTCTCAATTCGGCCCGAGGCCCACCCGAGCACGTGGAAACGTACGAGGAGGTCGGCTTGCCGCAACTCCGATGTCCCGTACGGATGGATATGGCTATTCCAGCAGATCTCGGTAATCCAGAGGGGCTTGGGCTTGCCGAACTGGCTCATGACCTTGACAAGCTCATCGGTCTGCTCCAGGAAGCTCATGCGCACGAGCGGGTAATCGGCGTTGAGGTCATGCTTGTGCCAGCTTTTGACGTACTGGTGCAGCTCCCACCAGTCGAACCGCTCCTCCGGCGCCGACGGCGGCCGGTAGGGATGAAAGCACGCGATATCGAAGCAGTCATACGGCACGGCCTTCAGTATCGTCTCGGCCCACAGAACATCGCAAAAGGCCATGTTCAGGCCGAGGACCTTCGCGTCCGGATTCGCCGCATGGATCGCCTGGCCCGCCGCAGCGAGCAGACGGGCATACTGCTGAGGTGTTCCCTTCCAGAAGCCCCCGTTGGGTTCGTTCCAAATCTGCCAGTGGTCGATTTTGCCCTGGTAACGCTTCACCGCCGCACGGGCGAAAGCACAATAAGCCTCGACGCCCTCCGGCGTGAGAGGATCATGAAACGAGGGGTTATAAGCCAGATTGCCGAATAGCAGCAGGCCGTGGGCCCGACACAGGTCCATCAACTCATCGTAGGCTCTCCAGTCATAGACTCTTGGCTCCCGCTCGATCTGTCTCCAGGTAAAATCCTGTCGGCCCCACTTGATGCCCGCCTCCTGCATCAGATGCAGCCGGGCCTCGAGGTCCGTCGCACCGGGCCGAAACGCCGTATTGATTCCGAACGGCGAAGACGGACGCAAATCATTCGCAAAGCGCTGCGCCGGCAGATCGACTCGGAAAGTCCCCACCGCCGTCGGTGCAGATGCCTGTCCCGACCAGCCGCAAGGCGCGCAGAGTGCCAATGCAACAGTGATGAAAGACGTTTTCCTGAACATAGCGGCTCCTCAGCGAAGATAGGGACAGATCGTACTGACGGGCTGATGATATCCGCCGGCCTGCCGTAGTCAAGTCTGCGGTCTCGGCGCCGATGCGCTGCACCTTGTCATCCTGAGCGACGCGAAGGATCTCGGCCAAGAATTATATGGTCCCGTCGCATGCGGTACCGGCTTGCCGTTCGCAGGCCAGATGCTTCGTACCGTTTCCGGCTGAATTCTTCGCAGCCGCCCCAGGCCCCGAGGGCCGCGACGCATCCGGGTGGCGCCAGGGGTTTGTCATGTCGAGCGGAGCGAAGCGCAGTCGAGACATCTGGCCTCGAGTATAGCGCAACGTCCATTCGCGGCCAGATTTCTCCGCGCGGCCTTCGGCCTTGGTCGAAATGACAAGAGGAGGCCCGGAGCATACGGAGTTTTCCGAAGTAGTTCGTATCGCTTCGCTCAGCATGACAGACGGGGACATGTCCGGCTCCCCGTGAGCCACGCGCGACGGAGCGACGCAGGTTCGTGGTTGCGGCATCTGTGAAAGCCGGGGCTGCGGCTATTCACGCGGCTTGGCGATTCTCTTTTGAATCTTGGCCCAGGACTGCGTGACCAGAAAACTCTCTTCCATATTGTCCGTCATGCGCTCGAACTTATTCATCGGGACGGAAAAGCTCAGCATGTCTTCCGGTATGAAGGGACGCGCCGAGACGTCGAACAGCCCCAGCACCGCTCTCGGGGAATCGGACAGCCTTTCAAGGTAAGGGTACTGCACGATAGACCCGCAGCCGGCGCCGAACGGGGCCAACACGCCGTTGGGGTCATCGACGTCGTAATTGGCCAACGCAAACAGGCCGGAGAGAACGTCGGGTCGGGCGAAGAACACGACCACGTCAGGCTGGTCCGGCCCTTCGAGCATATCCCACCGTTTGAAGATGATGAACGGCCGCGGGGCTTTCATGGGGGCGGCTTTTTGCACGAAAGCCTGCACCAGTTCCGGCGTCTTCTTGTACCGCTCACCTTCCAGCTTGCCCGGGATGCCGCAGGAGAGGAAGTACTCGAAGTTGGGCATCAACTCCTCGGCAAATCCGGTGTATCGTCGTCCGCCGAAGCAGCCAATCGACTGCGCATCGAAGCCCAGCGAACGTCCGCCCCTTACTTTCATCAAGTCAGCGAAGATGCATCGATGTCCGCCGGCCGACTTCACCCGCTCCGCCGCTCCCGCCTCATCCGCGTAATAGAACACGATCGGCAGCTCGGCCCCGCCGAAATACTTGCCCCAAAGCCTTACGAACTCCTCTTTCCGCTTCAGATCCATATCGCCGTCCTTTCACAGTCACGACTCCCTGCCTTCGTTACCTCGCTCACCGCTCCATTCTACAATGTTCTTCCTTGCCTGTGGAGCACCTTGGCATCAGGGCGTCAAGTTTTGACGAGCAAGCGGGGCGGGCGGATGTTAAGATAGATCAGGTCCCCGGCTGGCGTCGTTCGGGTGGTGCAAATTTGGAGAGGCCTGCTTGATGGAGGTCGAGAATGTCGGACAAGGGCATGCCTACAGGCAAGATCGGTAACGTCACCATCAGCCGGCTGATCATCGGCGGCAATCAGTTCAGCGGCTGGTCGCACAGCCGAGACCTGAAGTACCTGCGCGACCTGTTCAAGGCCTACGCGACGGAAGAGAAAATCATGGATACGCTGCAGTTGGCGGAGGAGAACGGCGTCAACGCCATCATCACGTCCTCCTCGGCCTATCTGAGTCGGTACTGGAAGGAGCGGGGGGGACAGATCCGGTGGATTGCCCAGGTCCATCCGAAAGTTGACGATGTGACCAGCGACATCAAGAGGGCCATCGATGGCGGGGCGGTCGGGGCGTACGTGCAGGGCGGCGTCGGAGACAGCTTCGTCAAAGGCGGCCGGGTCGACCTGCTCGGCAAGGCGGTGGAATTCGTCCAGAGCCGGGGCGTGCTCGCGGGCATCGGAGGTCACTCTCTGCAAGTGCCGATGGCCGTGGAGAAGGCCGGAATCCGACCCGACTTCTACATGAAAACCCTGCACCATGGCAACTACTGGTCCGCCACGCCGAAAGAGCAGAGAGTCGAGTTCAATGTCGATAGCGGCGGGGCGAATGATCGTGACAATATCTGGTCCATCACGCCGGAGAAGACCATCGAGTTTATGAAAAGCGTGCCGCGGCCTTGGATTGCCTTCAAGGTGCTGGCCGCAGGTGCGATTCATCCCAGCGAGGGGTTCAAATACGCCTTGGAGAACGGGGCTGATTTCATCTGCGTCGGCATGTTCGATTTTCAGATTCAAGAGAACGTCATCATTGCCCGAGACGCAGTGTCCGGCGCCCGGAACCGGCAACGTCCATGGCGAGCATGAAGGCCACAGTCCGATTTTGCACCGGCTGGCGCTGATGAAAGGAGTTCTCTATGCGAACTATATCCGTCTTCTCTCTCGCTCTGATTTCGCTGTGGCCCTGGACTGTCTGGTCGCAGGAGACCGTCATTGTCAGGCCCAAAGAGAGCGACGAGATTCTGACCAATCCCGGAATCGGATTCATGACCTTTCAGCGTTTCAACGGCGACAAGCTGAACGAGGGCCAGAAATGGACCGAAGGGTATCCGATCGTTTACCAGGAGCCGAACGACATTTTGGAGAACGTGAACTACCCGGCCACCTCTCTGGCTTATTTCCGCGTGTATTGGAGGTTCATCGAGCCGGCGCGGGGTGAGTACCGGTGGGATCTCATCGACAAAGCGCTGGAGACGGCCGGCGTCCGGGGTCAGACACTTCTGCTTCGTATTGCTCCGTATGGCACCGGGCCGGATAACGATGTGCCCGGCTGGTACCGGGCGATGGTTGGCGCGGAGAAGGGCCTGCCCGAGGGCAAATGGCGCACGAATCCGGAGGACCCGCGCTACGTCGAGCACTTCGGCCGCATGGTCCGCGACCTGGGGGCCCGCTATGATGGGCATCCGATGCTGGAGAGCGTCGATCTTTCCATTGTCGGAGCCTGGGGAGAAGGTGCCGGGTCGGAGCGGTTGACCCGAAAGACGCGCGAAGCGCTCGTGGACAGCTATCTGGATGCGTTCCACAGAACGCCTCTGGTCATGCTCCTGACGGATGAGAAGACCAACCGCTACGGCCTGTCCAAACGGGACGTTGGCTGGCGGGTCGATTGTCTCGGCGACATGGGCGGTTTCAGCCCGACCTGGTGCCACATGCTCGATTACTACCCGCAGGCGATCATTCAGTGCGGCGTGCACGACGCCTGGAAAAAGGCGCCGGTGACGTTGGAGGTCTGCTGGGTGATGCAGCACTGGAAGGACCAGGGCTGGGACATCGATTACATCATCGACCAGTCCCTGAAGTGGCACCTCTCT
>Ga0315291_10002176_pt1 | contig 25822 bp, 18 predicted proteins | sample YL17G12_20_MG_FD_203070 | JGI IMG/M metagenome (GOLD analysis project Ga0315291, IMG submission 203070) | Sediment microbial communities from Yellowstone Lake, YNP, Wyoming, USA - YL17G12_20 | ecosystem: Environmental > Aquatic > Freshwater > Lake > Sediment | place: USA: Wyoming | collected...
TCCCCGCCTTCCACTACAACGCTTGGCGTTGGGGCGACGAGTGGCTGCCCCTCAAACTAGCCCGCCCGTGGGTCGCAAAGGATGAGGTCCAGCCCAAGCGTCCGCTCGCCTACCTGGGGTACTACGACGACACACAGCCGTCGACCTGGGATCGGCAAATCACCCTCGCAAACAAGTTCGGCGTCTCTTTCTTCTTCATCCAGTACGGCCTGACGAAGGGAGTCCCTGTTCTTGATCCAGACAAGGTCCTGGACGCGCTAGTCGCATCCTCGAAGAGCAAGCTCATCCGATTCGCGATCAACTGGATGGAGGGCGACGAGAGGGAGTTCTCGCGGACCTACTTCACGAACTTCCTCGACCGCGTCGAGAAGTACTTCCGAAGTCCCTCGTACCTGAAGATAGACGGGAAGCCCGTCGTTGGCCTGCTTCATTGGCACAGCCTCTCTGAGACACTGAGGGACCGAATCCGCGACATGCAGGCCTGGGCAAAGGGGAAGGGGTATCCGGGTCTCTACTTCGTGGCGTCCTCCGTGTCGCCAGCCTACGGTGAACATCTGGGTGCATCAAAGGCCTTCAGTGCGGGGGTGGACGCCGTCAGCTGCCTAGCCTGGCCGCTCGCGGGTACTTCCTACGAAGGAGGCCCTCTGCCGGAAGGGCAGACAGCGCCCTACGTGACGGCCGCGGAGGCTCTGAGGCATTCGTGGGAAGATGCCTACGCCCCCTCGGGCGCCGCGGTGTTCCCGTTCCCGAACTCCGGTTGGGATGACACCCCGTGGGGTGGGAAGAGGGCCTTCGTCAGGACCGGCAGCAGCGCAGAGGAGTTCTCGAAGCAGTTGGTCGCCGCCAAGGAGTTCATCGACAAGAAGAAGGTCGACCCGCGCGTCGTCATCATCGCTTCGTGGAACGAGTGGGGAGAGGGGCACTTCGTTGAGCCCTGCGAACCCTTCGGCTACAGCTACCTCGATGCGATCGGGAGGACGTTCAACGGGATTGACGAGAGCATTGTGCTCGCGCTGGACCACCTGCCAGTTGACTCGCCCTCGGCCCCGAGCGAGATCGTGTTCGACGACTTCGTGTCGGACGGCAGAACTTGGATAGGATACGTTGGAGACCCCAAGAGCTGTATGGCCAGCGGCTCTTGCCAGCTCCCGAGCTACTACGGCGCTACCGCCAACCTGCGCATTCAGAACCTTAACCCAGACGGGACCTTGTCCGGCGGGATCTTGTCCTACCTCACGACTGGAAAGGACCCGATGTTCGCCAAGCTGGTGCTCGGCCTTGACGGGGACGTCTACAGGACCTTGGAGATGAGGTACCGGCTTGGCGCCGCTCCAGATGCCAAGCGCTACACGGACCTGACCCTCTACTGGACGAACGAGGAAGACCACCCTCCGGACTACGGCGCTTTCGGCTACAGCAACTTCGGCGGTTGCCCCGGCAATCCTCACTGCTGCTCACTGACCTACTGGGGCACGCTGGTCGCGGACGGCAACTGGCATGTCTTGCAGGTGAAGCTCGATGACCCCAAGTGGCGAGGCATCATCTGGTCCGTTCGGATCGAGCTTCCCCATGGTTCGGCGCCGGGCATTCCCGTCGACGTCGACTACGTCCACTTCCTGAACGGATCTGGCTGAGGAAGTGCGTCAGTCTTGCCGCGAGTTGCGGCGATCTAGCGTGCCGCCACGCAAGAGTGTCGGTTCAGGAAGTGTGCTCCATGGCTCCAGCCATTGGCGGGTCACAGTGGACTTGGTGGGGCGGGTTCTTCGAACGCTGCGACGCAGATCCGAAGAGTACTACATCCTGCTTGCTCCCCGTAGAGGATTGCTTTCAGACTCGGCACGGGCTCGCCATCCCTCAAGACCTGGTCGGGGCGTGCACTGGCTAGAGGGGTTCTCCCGAAGTGCGTGGACATGCTCGTTTCCTCCCGATCCTGGCGTTCGCCTCGGACCGGTTCTCGGGGGGCAGATCGCCCCGGTGGCTTCCCGGGGACGTACTTGCTCCTTGTCCCGGTCGCTGCCGTTCGCCCTAGACCGATCCAGGTCGAGATGTCAGGTGACCCTGGGGCGTTTCTCCAACCACTAACCCGGACAGTACACTGCCTATCGCAGGAACCGCGAAGCTTCCGAGGAAGGTGCCTGCCAAGGAGGGTCACTTGAAGGTGCGAAGATCCCTGTCGTCCGCAGTCTTCCTTCTGGGGATGCTTGCAGCTACTAGCTTGGTGGGCGCTGTTGACGTCTGGGGTTCCGGAACGCCGGGCATTTACTTCGTTACAGACTTCTACGTGCATGGCGATGGCATTAATGACGACACGGCGGCATTCCAAGGTGCCATCGACGCGGCACGGGACGCGGGGGGGGGAGCGGTGATCGTCCCTCCCGTAGGCGGCGGGAAGGGCTACGTTCTGGAGGGCACCGTCACCGTGTGGCAGAGTGTGGCCCTCATAGGGAGTCTCGCGGGCTTCTCCAGCAACGGCTGGGCAGCCTATAGCCAGTCGGAGTCCCACGTGGTGGGGGCGAAGATCCTCGCGAGACCCACCGAGGAACACGGACGGGAGCCCCTGTTCAAGCTCATGGGAGGCAACACGGTCAGAGGGTTCTGGATCTTCTACGACAAGCAACCCTGGCCGACTGACGCGCAGTTCAACGACCCCGCCTCGACGTTCTACTACCCCTCACTCAAAGAGGCCCGCGATCCTGTAGCGGGATTCATCCAGAAGAAAGTCCTCGCGTGCGGCCCGACCTTCTATGTCACCATGGGGGACAACACGTGCCTGGAGGACATCATCTGTGATCGGTACTACGACTTCTTCTACCTGAAGGCGGGTGCAAGGGTCTCTGTCAACCGGATCACCCTCTACGGGTACAAGAGGGGATTCGTCATCGAAAAGAGCTACGACGTCAACCGGCTGAGCAACATCGAGCTCGTGACCGGTGTCGGCCCTGTCACGCTAGGAAACGATCTGTGCTACAAACGCGACTGCGGCGCGAACTGCAAATGCGGCGTGATGGGCAACTGCGTCGACTGTCGCTCGTACAGTTGGATGTACGGGATTATCGTCGCGCAGGAAGACAATATCGGGGTGCAGATCGGGCGCTCGGACGGCTACACGCTGACCAATGTGTTCTTCGACGCTGTGCACACCGGCATCCGGCTGGGGGCCTCCGCCGCGTGGCCGCTCTGGGAGCCGGTGGATGGTAGGAACGTCGACCTGAACTACCTCTACCCGTCCGAGGACCCCGTGGGACCCTGGGGGTCAATGTCCAATATCGGCGTCGACGGCTGCAACGTCGGCTTGCAGTTCGTCATGCCCGGGGGCATAGCCACGCACATCTCCAACTTGCTTGTGTACCCGCAGTTTGACGATGGCAAGAAGTTCACGGCCTTGTATGGAACGGGAGAAGATCTGGCCAACGTCTCGCGACATGCTGCGATCATCTTCGAGGACACATACACACACGAGAATTACTCCGGCGGACCGGTGCCCGCGCTCCTCATCTCAAATGCCGAGATAGGGTCGAGCTGGCCTGAGAACAAAGCCATTTCCGGCGTCGGCGCCAGCATGTGCACGGCAAATGGCCGGGTCTTCCTCGTGGCGGGGGAGGCTACCGTGGAGATCTCCGGCCTTGCGTTGTCTCTGGACGTCGGTCCCAGTGTTTGCAGCAAAGTCGACCCCAGCAGCCTGCTCATCGCCGCTGCTGCCGGCGTGGGCGATGTGAGCATAAGAGTCCGAGGGTACGTTCTGAACGGCAGACCAGAAAGCGATTGGATCTGGCCAAACGTACTCAGTCCCTGGCCAGTCCCGTTCCCGTGAGGGGGGGAGGGTGACCCACTCTCGGCGGGGCCGCGAGCCCTGGCAAGTCCGGACCAGCCAGGGGCGCGGTGGAAGCCAGGATCGGGAGGGGAGGTACCTGACGGAAAGGCCGTGCCATATGCCACTCTAGGCTCCTTGCTTTCCGTAATGGCCGACCTTCGAACTCTTGGCCGCCTGGACCCGGAGACGGAGGCCGTTCTCTGCCTCCAGGTGGGAGCAGCACGCCAGATGGAGGACTGCGATCGGGAACGCACGCGCCTTGCTTTGCCATGATCCCCTTTTGGGAGCAGCGTGTTACGCCAGCGAAGTGGAGGCACATCAGCTCAACGACAGAGCCTCATGCTGGACACACATTCATCGTTTTGCACGGCCCACTCGGGCAGCGAATGCGCCGAGATCGCCGCAACGCTACAGCCACCTGTCTGTGCAAGGAGCAAGCCGCTTCAGCCAGTCGGGCTTCACGTCGGTATACCCCGTCTTCCACCCGGAGATGGCCCACCTGTGCCCGCTGGCGTCAGCGAGATACCCTAGGTAGAAGTGATCCGTGCATCCGGACGGGCAGTCGCCGGAGGCGGAATCGAAGACGAACACGTGGTCATCTCCCTGGATGCACAGGCAGATGTCACTCCCGTCTCCGTAGATCACGTTGGGCTCCGCGTAGCGCAACCCTGGGAGCGGTCGGTATTCCTGAGCGAGCAACGGGGCATTGTACGCGCTCGCGAACCTCAAGACGACCATGCCCGAGCTCTCAAGGAGGTCCGCGCGAACCTCCGTCACGCCGTAGTGCGTGTTTAGGTCGTCCCAAGCGGCGTAAGTCCCTTCAGCGATCGCCTGGGCCGCAGCCGCGTCGAAGGCCAGGACCAGCTCGTGGAGATCCCAAGAAGGCCTCGCCTCGATCCCGGCTACCTCGTGGCGTTCCAGTCGAAGGGTTTGGAGCTCGGAGGCCACTCGCGCGACGACTTCTTCCGGGGCGACAAGGGCTCCCATCGCCTCCAAGGTCAGTTGCTCCGCCTCCGCGATCGGCAGCCCTTTGCCTGGCGCGGGGCTCCGTCCTTCCTCTATCGCCGCGATATCCCATAGACACGCTGTGCGGTCGTGCGAGCCGGACGCGAGGAGCTTTCCGTCTGGGCTGAAGGCAATGCCTGCCGGGGACTCTTTGTGGCCCTGGAGATCTTGCAGGATCCGTCCGGACGCGAGTTCCCACACGATCACATGCCCGAAATCACGGCCTGCGGCGAGCAGCTTTCCGTCTGGGCTGAAGGCAAGACAGGAGATCCAGTGGAGAAGACGCTCCGAGGGGGGGATGGAACTCTCGTCTTCGCCTTTGAGGGTTCCGACCGCCTCGCCGCTCGCGACGTCCCACAGCGTTGCGTCGGCATTCCAGCCTCCTGCGGCAAGAACCTTGTTGTCGGGGCTGAAGGCAATGGCGAGGACGCCGCGGCTGGACACCTCGATGGCGTGCCTGAGTGATCCGAGAGGGTAGTCCCAGATGCGGAGGATCCCGTCTCCGCTGACGGTAGCCAGCGCGGAGCCGTCCGGGCTGAAGGCGACGTCTACGACACGCCCCTGGCGACCCACGTAGCCCCACGACCACGTCCCACTAGCCAGATCCCAGATCGCCAGTGCGAAGTCCTGTGTCCCAGCGGCAAGGACCTTCCCATCGGGACTGAAGGCAAGGGACCAGACGATCGTCCCCTGCTCCTGAAGCGTGCGGACGGTCTTCGCATTGCGTGGATCCCAGAGCTTGATCCGCCCGTCGGAGGAGCCAGTCGCGAGAAGGGTCCCATCCGGGCTGAACGCAAGGGCTGTCACAGTACCTGCCGAATCCGCAGGCAGCGTCTTCAGAACGGCGCCTGTCAGCGGGTCAAGGAGCAGCACGCTCCTTCCTCCTCCTGCGGCCAGGGCACTTCCGTCAGGGGAGAAGGCGACCGCGCTCACTTGTGGACCAACCCACAGCCGGAGGAGACAGAACGGCGCTATCGTCTCCAGGGCCTGCCCAGCTACCTGGCCGACCGCGATCGAGGGAGCTGCGACCAGCAGCGAAGCGACAAGGAAGAACAAGGCTCTAGTCCGCGTCATGTGCCCTCCTTCAGGTGCGCGCCTGCGGTCAGTGCCTTCCCGACAAGCAACGGCACATGCCGCGGCGGGGTCTCCCAACGCCACCTAGGGTACTGCTGTGAACCTACCCAGAGAAGTCGCGGAGGCGACCGCATGCATGTCACCGAACGCGCAATCACGACCGACCCTGCGGGCGGTTGACTCCTCGCGCTTGCCGGGCTGTCGGTGACAGGGACGAGCTTGTGACCTCCGGTCGCCTTAGGCCGCGGCTCGTCGGGCCACGTGTCCGCCGGGGCAACACAGAGCTGTTCGTCGCAGGTTCTGAAGCCGTTTGCCGCGGTGACTGCGAGCGTACTCCACTGCCGTCGCAAAGCCGCGCCTTCATAGTGCCAGGTCAATCTGAGCCCGTGAGTCGCGACACCTAGTAGATCACTATCGACGCTGAGCGCGAGGACGGCACTGCACCCTCCAGTTCCGCAATCGCGACCACAACGTAGGCATCCCCACCCACTCCAGCGGTCATGTTGCCCGAGATGGTCGCCTGGTAGATGCCCTCGCTCACCAGTGAGGCCACCACCTTGACCTCTGTCCACGGCAAGATCAGCGTCACCGTGACTCTCCCCGTCGTCGCCGGAGACGCGACATTGCCAGGATAGGTGACTTGCGAGACGTCCACGGTGACATTGACCGGATCGCCCGCCCTCGCCGAGGGCGCGACGTCGACTCGGTCCACCTGCATCCGCACGCCGCGGAACTGCTCCGCCCAGTACCCGGCTTCGTACGGGTAGGTGGGATCACGGAACGCAGCGAGCTGGAAGGAGTTCGATGCGGGGTCGAACCTCTCGATGTAGAACGGTCCGTTGCTGATGTAGGCGTGGCCGTACGCGTCGATGAAGTCGATCGCCCTCTGATAGTAGTCTCTCGCCTGATCCACGGTCACGTAACCCCTGATGGACGCGGGTACGTGCCCCTCGTCTTTCATCTCCCACAGCTTGTCCCGGATGTCGGCCACGCACGATGGGATGATCACATCCGGCTCGATGAAGCCCTCCGTCGGCGTGAAGCTGTAGCCCGTGCCGGAGGCGGAGCCCTCTGCAACCATCAGCGCGAGGGCTTCGTCGATCTCCCAGATCACCCCGACGTTCTGCCCCGATGCGCTGACCTGCCACTCGGGCATTCCCCACCCGGCGACACGCGCGAGGGACGGCGGGAAGTTGTAGTCGAACCACACACTGATCGTCCCGTCGGAATTGATGACCCAGCCCTTGTTCGTCAGCTGCCCACCCTGGTCGCAGGCAAAGCCGCTCGCGTAGACAAGGTCGGCGATGCTCATCGGACGTCCGCTGTGGACGTTGGAGAACTTGAACGCGTAGGTACCGGTGGACATCGCCTTCGTCCCGGGCCCGACCTGCCTCCAACCGCGAGAGCTCGAATCCCAGATCTGTGCGTTCGATGGGACATCGATCCGTCCCACGACGTTCCCCTGCGAATCGCGGTCAACCTCGGTTCTGACTCCCGTCCAGGAGCCGCGGTTGGGTGTCGTCTCCGCTGAGAGTGGGCTTTCAAATGTCATCCCGTCGGTGCAGAGCTCGGCAATGGCGACGGAGTACCGGTCGTTGAACCCGGCGCCGCCCACGGGATCCCAGGCGCTCATGAAGAGGGATTCGCGGGACGAGTATTGCGTGACCTTCAGCGTTCCGCTCCTCGCCTGCGCGGTAATGATCGACCACTCGTCCAATCCGTCCCCGAGCCCGTAGGCCATACGGTCCGGAAGTGCTGCCTTGTTCGCGACGTAGTACTGCTGCTGGTACGCGACGTAGATGCGGCAGCTGTCGAGGAGACCGAGCCGCGTCGCCTCCAGTGCGTACTGCCAGTACTCGTCCTCCGCCAGGAAGTTCCCGCTGTACGCCTTCTGCGTCACGTCGTCAATCTGATCGTTCGTGTAGTTCCAGTGCGATGGATCCCCGCCACCGGGCATGTTCCCATACCACGGCGCGTACATCTGCGCCGCGATTTGGTCCCAGAAAGCGCGCGTCGCGCCGGTTTCCCATCCCTCGGTGTACAGGTTCCACTCGTAGTTCGCCGGGTCGCCGTAGTAGGCGATGTTCACCGCGCGGCTCCGGTCGTACAGGAGCCGGTCGACGACGAAGCCCGCCTTCTCGACCTGGTCTGCTACGTAGTAGCCCTCGTGCAGGCGGCCGTTCGGGTCGTCGACGCGGAGCAGGAACTTGAGGACGATGTCCTTCCCGTCGAATTGCCACCTCCCGCCGACCTTCGCCAATCGGCCCGTGTTCTCAGGCAGCGCCGCCGCGTAGGTCATCGCGGCGTCGACGTCAGCAAGGGCCTTCTGCTCGTCGCCCACACCACTCATCCCGAGCCTGGCCGCGACCAGGTCGTACTTGTACGTCCCAGGCTGCCCCGGCGTCGCCATGGTGAACATCGGCCCGCCGTGCCCGCCCATGATCTCATCCAAGACGAACTGGCGGTTGATCAGCCAGTTCAGCGCGAACCGAACTTCCCTGATCGCGAATGGGTTGAAGTGGGTAACCCCGTCTACCGTCGCCTGATACGGGGCAGTGTTGGGAATCGGGTTCAGCAGGAGAGACCACGACCCCGACGGGACCGCGTAGATGTCCAGCTTGTTCAGCGTGGCCTGATCGAGGCCGTCGATGTAGCTTCCCTGCACGCCCGAGAGGAAGAGATCCGTGTTCCCGGCCGCCGCATCCGCGATGCCGATCCACTCGTCCATGCGGACGTCGAAGTAGACTCCATCAGGAAGCGGCCCCTTCTCGCCGCCGGCAGGCGCCGAAGCACAGAGAACGAATCCTAGAACCCACACGAACAGGAGTCTACTTCTTGACATTGTCAGTCCCTTCCTTCTTCTCAGCTGACTTCCCCGCCTTCGGCTTCGGGACGTTCTTGTCCTCCCATTTCGTGATTTTCCCCAGGATCAGGTCTCGGATCTTGTTCTCTACTGCACGACCCGCTGCCTCCAGCGCCGCGTTCCCGTCCTTCCCCCCTTCATCCCAGACCTTCTCGTACTTCTTCTTCGTCGTTGCATTGGCTTTCTCCCAGGCGTCTATTGAGCCGCCAAGCGTCGCGGCCTCTTTCTCCAGTGCCGTGGGGTCTAGTATCTTAAGAGGGAAGAGCTTCGCTAGTTTGGCCACGTACGTACAGATCGTCCGCCGTTTGAGGTTCGCATGGTAGTCCCGGAATCCGCTTAGCCAGCCAGAGTCACCACTCGCTGCCTCCGCCCAGTTCTTGAATTGGGCGACATGGTCCTTCTCGTGTTCTTGTGTTGTCTGCCATTCCACCCTATTGTACGATGTGTCCTGCCCGGTCTCGTTTGTGATCGTCCCATCAGGCGCGGAGTCCCCTCTGCCAAGTCTGTCCTTCACCCCCTGGATCTTCTCGTCCGACCACGCTGGGCAGTCTTTCGAGCCTGCTCTCAGGCCCTCGTCTGCCTTCTTGAGAGCGGCATCGTACATATCGCCATAGGTCTGGATAGCGGCAATCGTGCTGTCGCCGAAAGCCTTGATCAGGGCTTCAGTATAGACCTTGTCCTCGTTGATGTGGTCCTTCAGCGTCTTCCTAGCGCTCTCGGTGATCAGGTCATCTTGATCGATCTCCAGCTTCAGGCCCGTCGCGTCCACCGGGCTTGTGATCTCGAACTCTACCTTCACCTTCTCGGCCAGGCATGGCTGTCCCGCGGAAACCACCGCTAGCAGCGCGGCCAGGCAAAGAGGAATCACGCTCAGGCGTCTAACGGACACAGCGATCACCCACCTAGAGGATCGATCCGCTCGTACACCAACTGCTGTGCCCTGTACAGACGGACGACGCAGTCACCGACATCTGCGCGCCGCATGACCACCAACACCAGAGGATGCACTCCATCCGCCAGGACTTCTCCGTTGTACAGCGTCCTGCCCGTCTCGGGGTCGAGAACGAGCAGTGTGTGAACTCCCACAGGCAGCTCCTGTCCGTGATAGGCAAACGTGACGCCCCACGAGTCAATCGCCCGCGCCTCCGAGCCCTCGACGAACGCTGGCGACGGCTCGATGACCAATTGCCCATCGATCGAAAGGATGTAGACGTCCATTTCTGAACTCCCGAAGCGGTAGTTCCCATCTGCCGCATAGAAGGCCACCGGGCGCACTGCCCGACGCACAGCCTCGTCCATGCCATCGAGTGGGGACGGGCGAGCTTGATGGTACCTGAGACCTAGCTCAACCCACTCCACTTGGAAAGCGAGGGCCAAGCGACTAGCTAACTCCAGCTCCTGCTGAGTCGGACCGAACCCCTTCATTGACGCTCCAGTGCACGCGGCCATCGATAGGCACATCACAGCAATCGCCAATGCGACTACGCTCGCGACACGCCGACGGATCGGCAGTCCACCTTGCCTCCCCATTGACGTCACCTCCCTAGCGCCCATTTACCGCATCCGAGCATTTGCTGTCAAGCGCTGCCTGCTCCAATAGCATTGCCCTACGATCGACTGCCTTTGCCGAGGTGCCGGACCCGCTTCGTGCCTGAACCGTTCCTCGGAGGTTGGTCCACAGGCCAATTGAATGCTCACCTTGGCTGACGTGATGGGAGAGAGAACCCCCTGCGCAGTCGGGTGAAATCGGAGGCCACAGTAGACGTGGAGTTCGAATGCGATCAGCATCCCGTCGTGAAAGAGGCCAACGGAAGGGCCTTCTAGGACGGGCTCCCCGGGGAGGACTCGAACCTCCAACCATTCGGTTAACAGCCGAGCGCTCTGCCAATTGAGCTACCGAGGAATCGCCGCATTCTACAGCGGTTCTTGCGGGAGGTCAACCGACCTGCTCAGGCGAGGCTTTCGAGGAGGCGCCGCTGGATCTCCGTCCCCTTCTCCAGCCCCTCGACCGTGATCCGCTCGTCGGTGGAGTGGATGTTCGCTCCCCCCATCCCGAGGACGACGGCCTGGATCCCCTTCCCCTGGAGGACGAGGGCGTCGGTGCCCCCGAGGCTGACCTGGGTCCTCGGGGTCAGGCCCGACGCGGCGATCGCGGCCATCGCGGCCTGAACTGGGAAAGAGTCCTCTGGCGTACGGGACGCCTGGAACTCGAGGTTCTCCTTGATCTCGACCCGTGCCCCCGCGCGGGCCGCGGCCTGGCGGAACGCCTCCTTCATGCGGTTGGCCTGAGCAAGGCACTTCTCGTGGCTGTGGCTCCGGCACTCGGCCTGGATCGTGACCCGCTCCGGGACCCCATTGCGGATCGTCCCGCCGTGGATCGTGCCCACGTTCGCGACCGTCTCGGGATCGACGCGTCCCTCCTGGAACTGCGTGATCGCTGCGGCCGCAATGCGGATCGCCGATATCCCCTTCTCCGGCTCGGCGGCGTGCGATGCCTTCCCGATTACCTCGATGTCGAGCTTGATGAAGCTCGGCCCCCCGATCGTGACGCGGTCGAGCTCCTCCATGTCGATGACGAACCCCATCCGCGAGCGGACGACGGAGAGGTCGAGGTTCCGGGCTCCGAGCGTGCCGATCTCCTCGCACCGGGTGACGACGATCTCGACTGGCGGCCGGCGCGAGGCGGTGAGGAGAGCCTCGATGATCTCGGCGATCGCCGCCTTGTCGTCCGCCCCCAGGATCGTCGTCCCGTCCGTGTGGACCACCCCGTCTTCGACGATCGGCGCGATCCCCTTCCCGGGCTTGACCGTATCGGCGTGCGCGCCGAGAAGGATCGGCTCCGTCTTCTTGGACTGGACCGCAGGAAGGCGGGCGACCAGGTTCCCGAAGGCGTCGAGGGCGCAGGTGGCGCGAAGCTCCCGCTCGAGCCTCCCCTTCAAGTGCTCCTGGAAACGGGCCTCGTCCCCGGACTCGCTGTCGACGCGCACGAGGTCGCAGAACGATTCCACCAAGCGTTCGTTCATCGTCCCTCCTTGGAGGAAGGAGTATAGGCCGGGGGCGCTTCGCGTCCAGGTTGACGGGCGCTCGCGCCGAGCCTATCGTCGGGGCATGCGTCGACTGGCGATCGGATGCGCGATCCTCGGGATCCTGGCTGCGCTCGTCGGCTGGTACCTCGCGACGCGGAGCCCTGATCTGGATCTGCCTCTTCTGACTCAAGACGAGGGAGGCTTTCTCGTCCGTCTCGCGCGGGAGGAGATCGCCTCGGTCCTGAGCGGACGGGGCAACCTCGGAGTCAACGAGAAGGAGGTCCCCCGCGCTCTTCTCCGGCGGGGCGCTGCCTTCGTGTCGCTTACGGGTGCGACGGGCCTGCGCGGCTGCATGATCGACCGCTTCGACGCGCACGAGCCGCTGTACCGGAACGTCCTGCGGAACGCCGTCCTGGCGGCGACGGGAGACGCGCGGTTCTCCCCGGTCACCCTGGGGGAAGTCCCGTCCCTGGGGATCGAGGTATCGATCTTGGGACCGCTCCGGCCCTTGCGGTTTCGGAGCCCGGACGAGCTTGTGGAGCGGCTCGTTCCGGGCCGGGACGGGGTCCTTCTGACCACGGAGGTGGGACAGTCGACGTTCTTGCCGCAGGTCTGGCGGGAGTACCCCGACTCCGCGACCTTCCTCTCCCGTCTGTGCGAGAAGCAGGGAGCGAGCGCGGACCGGTGGCGCAAGTCCCCGCCCGTCCGGGCGGAGGTGTACCGGGCGACCGTGGTCTCGGAGGAGGGCGCCGAGGGCGCAATCCCCGAGACACCGTGAGGCGCCTGCGTCGCGCCTCCTGCCCTCTGCTCAGCGCGCTGGACTTCCTTCCGAGCGGCACACCGCGCGACCGGCGGGCCGCTCCTTGAGGTCAGGGGTCCTTGACGGACGGGCAGAGAAGACCTTCGATGGACGCATCGGAGGTCGCCGGAATGGTCGTGCAGCGGGAGGGCAGGAGTGGGGGAAGCTCGCACGGGGCGGGGAGCACGACGGTCCGCCGGCAGATGCTGCTCTTTCTTGGAGCGGCGTTCGTCGGCCTCTTCCTCGTCCTCTACGTCCTCACGAGGGCGACCCTCCTTACGAGCTTCCTGCGGCTTGAGGCCAGTGCCGTGCGGCAAGGCGTGGACCGCGCGCTGGGCGGCGTGTCCCTCGAGCTCGCGGAGCTCGCGAGCATTGCCGGGGACTGGGGCACTTGGGACGCGACCTGGCGATTCGTGGTCGAGAAGGATGAGGAGTACGTCCGTGAGAATCTCACTCCTTCCGCGTTCCTGACCCTCCGGGTTGACCTGATGCTCTTCGCCGACGCCCGCGGCGAGGTGGTGGCGACGAGGGCCATCGACCAGGAGGCGAAGGGAGACGCGCTCTTCCCGGAGCGCCTGCTTGGCTACCTCGAGTCGATCGGCCTTCTGGTTCGACCCCCAGAGCGAGGCAGCGGACCGCAGGGCGTGATCTCCCTTCCCGAGGGACCCCTGCTCATCGCCTCCTCGCCCATCCTCCCCAGTTCGGGCGAAGGCGCGGCGCAAGGAACGCTCGTCGTGGGGCGGTACCTCGACGCGGTGGAGGTCGCTAGGCTCTCGGAGGCTCTGCAGCTCCGTCTTGCCGTGCACCCCCTTGCGGATGTCAAGATGCCCGCCGGACCGGAGGCGGCGGTGACGAGACCTGGCGCCCACCTCGTCTGGCCTGTGAACCAGACCACCGTACGCGGCTACGCCGTCCTGCCCGACCTCGCTGGGGCACCCGCCCTTGCGCTTGAGGTCGAGATGCCACGCGAGATCTACGCCCAATGGCGCGGCACGCTCCTCTACGTCCTTCTGGGCCTGACCGTGTCGACCCTTGCCTTTGGCGGGATCTTCCTCCTCCTCCTCGAGAAGAACGTTCTCTCGCGACTGGCGCAGCTGGCGCGGGCCGTGCGCGGAATCAGGGAGGGTGGTGACCTCGAGACGCGCGTTCCCGTCTCGGGGAAGGATGAGCTCGCCGCACTGGCCGGCGAGGTGAACGGCATGCTCGACCGGCTCGCGGAGGCGCGGACCAGGGTGGAGGAGAGCGAGGAGCAGTACCGATCGCTGTTCGAGCAGTCCAGGGATGCGATCTACATCACGACCCGCGACGGACGGTTCGTCGATATCAACGGGGCGGGACTTGATCTCTTTGGGTACACGAAGGACGAGATCCGGGAGCTGAACGCTCGGCAGCTCTACGTCGAACCGGCGGAGCGCGAGCGGTTCGTGCGCGAGGTGGAGGAGAGGGGGTTCGTCAGGGACTACCCGGTCCGGTTGAGGAAGCAGGATGGGCAGGAGATGGACTGCCTCCTCTCGACGACCGTCCGGCAGGCGAGCGACGGGACGGTGCTCGAATACCGGGGCCTCGTGCGCGATGTGACGGAACGAAAGCGCGCTGAGGAGAGGCTGACCTACCTCGCGACCCACGACTCGTTGACGGACCTGCCGAATCGCGGCACGTTCGGGGAGCTCTTGGCGCTCGAGATCGCCCACGCGAAACGTGACCAGAGGAAGGTCGCCGTGCTGTTCATCGACCTCGACCGCTTCAAGGAGGTGAACGACACGCTGGGGCACGCGACCGGAGACATCCTCTTGCGGGAAGTCGCCGCGCGCCTGCGCCGCGTTTTGCGCGCGAGCGACACCGTCGCCCGGCTGGGCGGCGACGAGTTTCTCGTCCTCCTGTCGGGCATCTCGCGGGCAACCGACGCGGTCGAAGGGGCGCACAAGGTGCTGGACTCCCTGCGGCAGCCGTTTGTCGCGGACGGTGTCGAGGCGCGCGTCACCGTGAGCATCGGGATCGCTCTCTATCCCGATCACGGCGAGAGCGGGGACGCCTTGGTGAAGCGCGCGGACACCGCAATGTACTCGGCGAAGGACGAGGGGCGAGACGGGGCGCGGCTCTACGCTCCCGCGGCGAGTCGCGAGAGGGAAGATCCATCGACCCGAAGGGCTCCCTGAGGCACTGAGGGAACTTCCGCAGCGTAGCCGTTCCGGCAGCTATGCAGGGACGAGCCCTCGCCCTCTGGCTCGAGGTCCGGCTCGCCGGCGCGTGCCGCGCTCTTTGCGTAAGATCCGGCTTCAAGCGAGGAGGGCCTCCTCCTCGGAGAGGGGGATTCCGACGTGGCCACCATCGTTCTCCTGCTCGTCTCCAACGTGTTCATGACCTTCGCCTGGTACGGACACCTCAAGTACAAGAGCTCGCCTCTGGGGATCGTGATCCTGGTCAGTTGGTCGATCGCGCTCCTCGAGTACTGCTTCCAGGTTCCGGCGAATCGGATCGGCCACGGGCAGTTCACCGCGGCGCAACTGAAGACGATCCAAGAGGTGATCACCCTGGTCGTCTTCTCCGGCTTCTCCGTCCTCTACCTGCGGGAGCCCCTCAAGTGGAACTACGTCGTGGGGTTCGCCCTGATCCTGGCGGCCGTCTTCTTCATGTTCAAGAAGTGGTGAAGCATCGGGGGCGCCGACTACTTGCCCCGGGAGACCTTGGCCAGGGCGGCGTCGACGACGTCCAGCCCTTCGCGCAGCTCATCGTCGGAGATGACGAGGGCGACGAGCATCCGCAGGACGTTCCCGTAGATCCCAGCGCTCGGAATGACGACCCCGTTCTGGAGACACTCCTGCACGACGGCCTGGCACTCGGCCTTCGCTGGGGTCTTCGTCGCCCGGTCGGAGACGAGTTCCATGCCCATCATCGCCCCCAGGCCGCGGACGTCCCCCACGAGAGGGTAGCGGCGCTGGAAGTCGAGGAACCGCTCCTTGATGAGCTTCCCGACCGCGACGGCTCGGTCCAGGAGCTTCTCCCTCTCGATCTGGTCGAGAAACTCGAGCGCCGCGCGGCAGGCGAGGGGATTGCCGGAGTACGTTCCGCCGATCGAACTGGGGGCGAGGACGTCGAAGATCTCCTTCTTCCCGACGACGGCCGAGAGAGGCAACCCCACGGCGAGCGACTTCGCGAGGACGATCAGGTCTGGCTCGATCCCGTAGTGCTCCGCGGCGTAGAACGTCCCCGTCCTGCCGCACCCGCACTGGATCTCGTCGGTGACGAGGACGATCCCCTGCTCATGCGTCAGCTTTCGCAGGTGCTCCAGGAATCCATCGGCCGGGACGACGAAACCTCCCTCTCCCTGGAGGGGCTCGACGACGACGCAGGCGACCTCCTGCGGGTCGACGACCGAGGCGAGGATCCGGTCGAAATCCTCGATCCGAAGCTGGTTGCGGTACGGGTTGGGGAACGGAAGCCGGTAGACATCAGAAGCGAAGGGGCCGAAGCCGGCCTTGTAGGGCTTGGCCTTGTGGCTCATGGTCATCGTGAGGAGGGTCCGCCCGTGGAATGCTCCCTCGAAGACGACGACGGCGCGGCGGCCGGTGTAGCGGCGGGAGATCTTGACGGCGTTCTCAATCGCCTCGGCGCCGCTGTTGAAGAACGCGGCCTGCTGAGGGGATGAAGCTGGGGTGAGGGCGACCAGGCGCTCGGCCAGGGCGACCAGGGACTCGTAGGGGATGGCGGTGAAGTCGGTGTGGGTGAACCTGGCTGCCTGGTCTTGAATCGCCGCCACGACGGCCGCCGGGGTGTGCCCGACCATCAGGCATCCCCAGCCGCCGGTGAAGTCGATGAACTGGTTCCCATCGACGTCCTTCACCAGGGCGCCCTTGCCCTCCGCGGCGTAGAACGGCGCGACCGGGTCCAGGGCGGCCGGAACGAAACGTGCCTTCCGGGCGGCGATCTCGCGCGACTTCGGGCCGGGGATCTCCGTGATCAGGGAAACGGAGCGACGTTTCATGGACTTACCTCCTCGCCTCCTCCGGACGGCGCCGGGACGGGGAGTGTACCGTCGCCGGACAGGAGCGGCAATGCGGCGCGGCCGCCCGCGGAGGATCAGGCCGCGCCGAGGGCGCGGGCGATCTCCTCGACGAGGAGGTCGCGGTTCGACAGCCTAACGCGGAAGAGCGTGAGCTCCTGACGGACACGGTGGGCGATCGGGTGGTCGGCGTTGGCGTGGGTCGAGATGAGGAGAGCCTTCTCCGAGGCGAGGGCCTCCTCCACCGCCGGGACAAAGGCTGGAGAGAGGAGTTCCATCGGCGCGACCTCGTCGATTACGACAAGCTCCTTCTCCGCGACCGCGCGGCGGATCGCGGCGACTCCCACGCGCTCGAGGTCGTCGAGGTTGACTCGGTACCGGCCAAGAAGCGGGCCACCCCCGCGGTGGAGGTGGGCGAGGACTCCTTCCTCCCCGGTCGCGAGGTCGATGACCGAGAAGCCGACGCGGCCGCCGCACTTGCGGACCTCCTCCGTGATCATCCCGCCGAAGGAGAGAGGGGTCCGCGCCAGGACCTGGCGAATGAGGGTCGTCTTTCCCACGCCCGGCCGGCCGGTGATCGCGATCCGCGCCTTGATCTCCATCCCGGCCGATTCTATCCTGTCCGACGTGCACGGGGAGACAGAACTCGAGGGGATCGTCCGCGCGGAGCTACGCCTGCACCCACACCTCGCGCCGGTCGACCTGCAGAAGCTTCTCGTGCAGGCGGTCTTCGGCGGCGACCACCTGCTCCTCGACCCGAAGCGTTTCCGGCGCACACTGCGCGAGGAGTGGGTTCGCCTGGATGCGTCCCTCGGCGGCGCGGTCCCGCCGCTTCAGGTGATCGATCCCGATGGACGGACGGCGCGCCTGCACCTTGACCCGTGCAAGGGACGCGGCGTCTCTGTCGACGAGGTGAGCCGCTTCCTCCTCTCCCAACCCCTGAAGGGCGGGACAGAAGACCGCCTCGGCAGCCTGTGGGCGGAGGTCGTTGACCTCGCGCTTCGCGGCGTCGTCCCGTTCGATGCGCAGACCCTCGCCGCCCTTCCCTTCCCCTCTTCTCCGGCACACCACAGCTCCGGATACGGGCCGGCCGCCTACCGGATCGTTCATGACCTGACCGAGCCGGCGACGGCGGCCTGGGTCGCCCGCCGTCTGGAGGGGCGGTGAGTGAAGCTCCGGGTCGCGTGATCGGTCATCTGGACATGGATGCGTTCTTCGCGTCCGTGGAGCAGCTTGATTGCCCGGCCTATCGCGGACAGCCGGTCATCGTCGGCGGCCTGGGCCCGCGAGGCGTCGTCTCCACGGCTTCCTACGAAGCGCGGCGGTTCGGTGTGGGGAGCGCGATGCCGATGGCGAAGGCGCGCGTCCTCTGCCCGGGCGGGATCTACCTTGAACCGCGCTTCGAGCGCTACCGCGAGGTCTCGGAGATCGTGCACGACCTCCTCCGCACCTACACCCCGCTCGTGGAGGCCCTTTCCCTTGACGAGGCGTTCTTCGACCTCTCCGAGCGGGCAGGGACATTCGGCGAGGGAGAGCGCCTCCTGGCGGAGGTCAAGGGCCGGGTGCGCGAGGCGACGGGGCTCTCCTGCTCGGCCGGGCTTGCGCCGAACCGGTTCCTGGCGAAGCTCGCCTCCGAGGTGAAGAAGCCGGACGGCCTGTTCGTCCTCAGATCGGAGGCCGTGCAGGCCTTCCTGGACCCGTTGCCGGTCGGAAGGATCTGGGGCGTGGGTCCGGCGACCGAGCGTCGCCTCCTCGGTCTCGGCCTGCTTACGGTCGCCGACCTCCGCTGCGCGCCCCTGGATCTCCTCGTCCGCGAGTTCGGGGCCGCCGGACGATCCCTTGGCCGCCTCGCTCGCGGGGAGGACCCGACCCCGGTCGTCCCCACGCGCGAAGCCCGCTCCATCTCGCGCGAGGAGACCCTCCCCGAGGACCTGTACGACCCCGCCGTGGTTGAAGCCCGCCTGCGCGCCCTCGCGAGGGAGGTCGCCTGCGCCCTGCGCGAAGAGGGACTCCTCGGGAAGACGGTCCGGGTGAAGGTTCGCTTCCCCGACTTCCAGACGATCACCCGCCAGAAGAGCCTCGGAGCCCCCACTGATTCGCCCCAGCTCATCGAGGCCTTTGCCCTAGAACTCCTGCGCCGGCGCGTCTCCCTGGGTGGGCGAGGTGTCCGACTGATCGGGGTCGGTGTGGACCGCCTCTTCCCGGTCGCTGGCCGGCAGCTCTCCCTGTTCGACGAGGTCTAGCCCCGTAGGACGGGGACATCGCTCACCCAGGAGAGGGAAGGGACCGCCTTCTGTTCCTCGCCTTCCAGCGTACCCTCCCGGCGAGGTGATTCTCATGAGACGGCCTCTCTTCGCATTCGCGCTCTCGATCCTCCTGGGGGGGGTCGCTTCAGCCATGCCCCTCTGTGACTACCGCTCCCCGCGGACCGACCTCAGCGACCTAGGGATGAGCTTCTCCTACCACTACCGGAACGATCCCTACGCTCTGGTTGCCCGGGACGTCAACACCGGCGCGCTCAAGCTCGACTACAACCGGCTGTTTGACTCCCCGGACTTCGGGTTCGATGCGTCTGCGAAGGCGGACGTCACCGTCTCCCTTCCCGATGCCTTCTCTGCGGAAACGACAGCGGACGGGAACTTCAAGCTGTACTTCGCCCCCAGCTCCCCGTTCTTCGGGTTTGCTGGGGCGAGCGAGAGAACCTCTTCATCCTACGAGCAGATCGGCCTCTCCGCGCGAGTCGGACTCGGCTACGGACGCTTCGCCGACGTGACCCCCCTCGCCAAGGCGATGAAGATCGATGCCGTTCTGGTCGAGCGAAGCAGCCTGGCCGGTCCATCCCATCCCAAGGACGTGGAGGCGATGGCGTACGAGATTGATAGCTACGGGACTTACGCTTCCCTCGCTGACCTGCTCGATGTCCTTGCGGAGATCCTGGACTCGGCCGGAGAGACCAAGGCAGGCGGACTGGACGCCCTCGACCTGTACGAGATGGGAAGGATCGTCGAGGACACGACCTACAGCCGCTACTGCGGCGGGGAGATCAAGCTCGGCCTCGCCTATGAGCTCCTGGACCCCATGCGTGGACCGAACGACCTCCTGGCGACGCTCGACTTCGCCTACGCCTTCACTACCACCCCGCGAGCCCAGGTCCTTGTACAGGGCAAGCTGTCCGGCTCCTACGACATCCTGAACACGTACCAGCTTGGGGTGGACCTGACGTACGACTACCTCCTAAGCGACGAGCTGGGGTTCAAGTCCTCATACAGCTTCGCCCGCGAGATGTGGGAAGGGGAACCGACCGACGCCCACCGCGTGTCCATCTCGGTGACGTTCACGCCGACGGAGGCGGCCCGCCTCTCCTTGGAGGCTGGACTGGAGCGGCTTCCCGACTACCTGGAGTGGAAGGCGGAGGTCACCCTCCAGATTGGGGTGGACCTGCTGTAGAGGTCTCCCGGATCAGGGCCGCGATCGTCTCCTTCATCAGGTCGTCCGTAAGGAGTTCGGCCGCCTGCGCCAGGGGGACGTACTCCACGGCTGAGATCTCGTCTGGGTCCGGCGCGAGTTCGCCCGTGAGCGTCACTTCGAACAGGGCCATGATCCAGTGCAGGCGGCTCTTCGGGCCGAGACGCGCCTTCAGGGCGAGGAGACGCTCGATCCGCGCTCTGGCTCCGATCTCCTCCTCCACCTCGCGCAGGACGCCCTCCTCCGGGGTCTCGCCGAAGCGGAGGAACCCACCGGGGAGAGACCACCGCCCCTCGTTCAGGCCGCGGCTGCCCTTCACGAGGAGGACCTTCCCGCCTTGGAGGGAGAGGCCCTCCACCACCACGCGGGGCATGGTGGCGTGAACGGCCTCGCGCACCGCCGGGCTGACGTCCGATCGACCTTGAACCTCGTCCTTCCCTGGCCAGTCGTGGGGATGTGCGGAGAGGCGCGGGACGCAGAACAGGAGGGGCGCCTCCCCGGGGAGGGGCGCGATCTCCTCGATCTCAAACGGGATCTCTCCCCGCTCCGGCAGGTCGAGGACCCCGTCGCGCCGGACGAGGTAGAGCCTCCCGTCGGACTCGATGTAGTAGCGCATGGTCGTCCTCCGCACGGTTGCGACGTCCACAGCCCGCTCGCATAATGCCCGGACAGGAAGGCGGTTGCGCCCTTCATTCCAGGGAGGTCGGATTGTACAGGATGGTCGGTGAGCGGGCGTTCGGACTGAGGCTTTGCGGGGGCGGGATCGAGGCCCCGGATGCCGCGCGGGGAGGTCCCTAGGACGATGGATGAGAAGAAACGAGCGGCCTGCGCCGAGGTCGACCGGATCGCCCGGGATCTGGTCGCCGTGAGCCGCGATATCTACCACCACCCCGAGGAGAAGTTCGAGGAGCACCGCGCCTCACGCCTCCTTGCCGACGCCCTGAAGAAGGCCGGGTTCGAGGTCGAGCTCGGGGTCGCCGACCTTCCAACCGCGATCCGCGCCGTCTATCCCACGGCCTCCGCCGGGCCGACCGTCGCCCTCCTTGCCGAGTACGACGCCCTCCCCGAGATCGGCCACGCCTGCGGCCACAACCTGATCGCGGCCTCCGCCCTCGGGGCCTGCCTCGCCCTCGTCCGCCTCAAGCGCGACCTCCCAGGGAGGCTCCTCTTCCTCGGGACGCCGGCCGAGGAGGGGGGAGGAGGGAAGGTGACGATGGTGCGGGAGGGCGTCTTTGCCGAGGTGGACGCGGCGATGATGTTCCACCCCGCCTCGTACACGGTCGTCGACCGGGCGAGCCTCGCCATCTCCGAGGTCGTGATCGAGTTCACCGGGCTGGCCGCCCACGCCGCCTCGTCGCCGGAGAAAGGGGTGAACGCCCTCGATGCCGTCATCCAGACGTTCAACGGCCTCTCCGCCCTCCGGCAGCACATCAAGGACGGGGCACGGGTCCACGGGATCATCACGGATGGAGGGACAAAGCCGAACATCGTCCCCGAGCACGCATCCGCGCTGTTCTACGTCCGTGCCTTGGAGAACGACTACCGGGACGAGCTCCTCCTGAAGCTCCGCCGTTGTGCTGAAGGGGCGGCCCTGGCTACCGGGGCGACCCTCTCCTTCCGCCTCGAGGGCCACTCCTACGAAGCGATGCGCCCCAACCTCGCCTTGGGAAGGGCGTTCGCCGTGAACCTGGCAACCCTCGGCGAGGCACTCGACCCTCCGGAGGAGCGCGGGCTCGGCTCGACGGACATGGGGGACGTGAGTCAGATCGTTCCCGCCATCCACTCCTACATCCGGATTGCCGACAAGGACGTCGCTGGGCACTCCCGCGCCTTCGCCGACGCGTCCGCCTCCCCGCGCGGGGAGGCGGTGATGCTCACTGCCGCGAAGACGCTCGCCATGACCGCGATCGACCTCTTCACCCGGCCGGACCTCGTCGCCGAGGTGAAGGCCGAGTTCGCTCGATCGGCTTAGGGAACCGGGTCCACCCCGCCCGGGTGGAATGGGTGGCAGCGCAGGACGCGCCGAACGGCAAGGAAGCTCCCCTTGAGAACTCCGTGCTTCCCGATCGCTTCCGCCGCGTACGCGGAACAGCTCGGGTAGAAACGGCAGCGCGGCCGGAGATACGGGGAGACGAGGCGCCGGTAGCCCGAGATCAGGAAGAGGAGGATCCGCTTCGCCACGCGGCGAGTCTAGCGCGCCCTCCCTGTCCCCACAACCGGGCTAGTCGCGGTGGCCGTGGGTGATCGGGAGGCGCCGGCCGATCCCGAACGCCTTCTGGGAGACCTTGACCACCGGAGGGAGCTGGCGACGCTTGTACTCGCTCCGCCAGTAGCGGCGGACGACCTCGGCCACCGCTGCCGCAGGGTGCCCGCGCCGCGGGAGGTCCGATCCGGCGATCCCTCCCTCGATCAGGTCGAACAGGATGGGGTCGAGGATCGGGTAGGGAGGGAGGTCGTCTTCATCCCTCTGGCCGGGCCGAAGCTCGGCGCTCGGGGGCTTCCTCTTGACTCGCTCAGGGATGCGGTCCCCCAGCGTCTCGGCCAGCCGATAGACGTCGGTCTTGTACAGATCCCCGATCGGGGCGAGGGCGCCGGCGGTGTCGCCGTACAGGGTGTTGTAGCCGACGGCGATCTCCGACTTGTTCGCCGTGACGAGGACGAGGGCGTTCCGCTCGTTCGCCAGGGCCATCCACAGGGTCCCGCGCACCCGGGCCTGCAGATTCTCGTCCGTCACCCCGGTCGGGCGGCTGGGGAGGGCGTCCCGGCAGGCGTCGACGATCCCCTCAATCGGGATCTCCACGAGCTCGATCCCCAGGCGCCGCGCGACCTCACGCGCGTCCTCTCGGCTCTCTTTCGAGGTGATCTCGCTCGGGAGGGAGACCCCGGCGACCGCCCCTGCCCCGAGGGCCTCCACGGCCAGGGCGGCGACGAGGGAGGAGTCCATCCCGCCCGAAAGCCCCACGAGGACGCGGGAGAACCCGTTCTTCCTCACATAGTCGCGGATCCCAAGGACGATCGCCCGGCGTACGAGGTCGAGCGGCGGATCGGCCGGCGGCGGAACCGGGCGGGCGCGGCCGAGGTCGACGACGAACAGCCCCTCCTCGAAGGAGGGGGCGTGGAAGAGGAGTTCCCCGTCGGCGTTCAGGACGAAGCTCCCGCCGTCGAAGACGACCTCGTCCTCCCCGCCCACCCGGTTCACGTAGACGAGCGGGAGGCCGGTGTCCTGCGCCCGCTGCGCCCCGAGGCGGAGCCGGATCTCCCTCTTCCCGGTGAAGAAGGGCGAGGCTGAGATGTTGATGAGGAGCGTCGCCCCGAGGCTCGCCTGAGCCGCCCACGCCCCGTCGTCGACCCACAGGTCCTCGCAGATGGAGAGGCCGAGGCGCTCCTTTCGAAACGGGAGGACCTCCGCCCCGGCGCCGGGGGTGAAGTAGCGCTTCTCGTCGAAGATGTCGAACGTGGGCAGTGCGAGCTTCGCCTCCGTCCCGACGAGGCGCCCGTCGTCGAACAGGAAGGCCGTGTTGAGGAGGTGGAGCCCCGCCCCGTCCGTGACCGAGGACGGGTCGTCCCGGTTCGCCCCGTCGCGCCGCGGACGGGCGGAGAGGCCCCCAACGACGACCCCGATCCCGCGCGAGGTGCGGGCGACCTGGTCCAGGGCGGCCTGCGTCCTCTCCACAAGGCCGCGGCGCCAGAGGAGGTCGAGGGGGACGTAGCCGCAGAGGGCAAGCTCGGGGAAGACGACGAGGTCGCACCTCTCGCGACGGGCCTCCTCGATGCGCGACAGGACGAGGGCGAGGTTCTCGTCGACCGCCCCGACGTGCGCGTTCGTCTGAACGATCCCCAGGCGCATGGCGGGATTATAGGCGCCGCTCCAGATCCGCGCCAGAGCGCTCAGGATCGCGGATGCGCGATGCCGACTGCCTTCCGGAGGCGGACCTCCTCGTCCGGGGAGAGGCGCTCGATCCCGCCGGGAGGCAGGTCGCCGAGCGGGATCGGGCCGATCGCGAGGCGGACGAGGCGCGTGGCCTCGAGGCCGAAGCGGGCGAACAGGCGCCGCACCTCGCGCTTCTTCCCCTCGGTCAGGGTGACGACCGCCCGCGGGGGGCGTTCCTCCACCTCGCCACGCGCGATGCGCAGGGTCTCCCCCTCATCCTCGATCCCCTGCCGCATCTGGTCGAGGATGCGCCGAAGGTCAGGAGAGGGCGGGACCCTCCCGAGCGTCACCCGGTAGACCTTCTCCACCTCGTAGCGCGGGTGGGAGAGGTGAAGGACGAGGTCCCCGTCGTTTGAGAGGAGGACGAGCCCCTCGCTCTCCCGGTCCAGGCGTCCGGCGAAGGTGTAGCCGATGAAGCCGCCGGCGCGGAGGACCCGGCCGACCGTCTCCCCGGCGTGGGGGTCGTCGTGGCTGCACAGGACGCCGGCCGGCTTGTGGTAGCGGTAGATCCTCAGGGAGGGAGGAAGAAGGGAAAGGGGCTGCCCGCGGACCCGCAAGGTCACGACGACCACCGGGTCGACAAGAAGGAACGGGTCCGTCACAACCTGCTCGCCGGCCTCGACCTCGCCTTCCCGGACGAGTTCCTCCGCCCGCCGCCGTGAGACGCCGGCACGGGTCTGGACGAGCTCGAGAAGCCGTGCCTCCGTCGCATCGGTCATACCGCAAGGAATAGCGAGTCGGGCCCCAGGCGTCAACTCGGCCGCGTTTGCCCGCCTCGAGCCTGGCGGCTAGAATACCCTCCTCATCGCCTCAAGCGAGAACAGAGGAGCCCGATCAGAAAAGGATGCCCTTCTCCGTCGAAGAGATTCCTCTGGGTGACCGGCGCCTGCGCGACTTCGTGGCCGCCCCTTGGCAGATCCACTACGGTGACCCACACTGGACCCCGCCTCTGCGCGCCGACCTCTTGGGGAGCCGGATCCTCCCGATCACCGGCCTCCTCACCCCGGCGCACCCTTACCACCGCGAAGCCGAGGTGACGCACTTCGTCGCCCGGGACGGGAGCCACCTCTTGGGGCGCGTCTCCGCCGCGGTGAATCGCCGCTTCAATGAGCACTACCACGCGAAGATCGGGTCCTTCGGATTCTTCGACGTGGTGGACGACTTCGACGTTGCCTCGGCCCTCCTCGACCGGGCGCGGACCTGGGTCGCCGCGCGCGGCATGGAGCGGATGCGCGGGCCGGGCGGGTACTCGAACGCCACGCACGAGCCGCACCAGGGGGTGTTGATCGACGGGTTCGACTTCCCGCCGACCCTGGAGCTGACGCACAACCCACCGTACTACGCCTCGCTCCTCGAGCGCTACGGCCTAGAGAAGGTGAAGGACTACCACGCCTATCGGGTCGAGATCAACCGCTCCCAAGACGAGCGGGTGGCGCGGGTCGTGGAGGAGCTTCGCACCCGGCGGCGGATCGAGACGCGGGCGATCGACCTTCGCCGCACGCGCGAGGAGGTCGACCTCGTCGTGCGGATCTACAACGAGGCCTGGGCCAACAACTGGGGGTTCCTCCCCTTGACCGACGCCGAGGCCGAGCCGGTGGCGGCGAGCCTGAAGCTCGTCGCCGATCCCGGCCTGATCCGCTTCGCGTACATCGACGGGGAGCCGGTCGCCGTCCTGGGGGCCCTCCCCGACCCGAACGTTGCCCTCCGGCCGCGCTGGAACCGTCTCCTCGATACCGACCTCGTCCGTGTGGCGCGGCTCTTTGCGACTCGGCGAAGGATCCGCGACCTGCGCCTCATGTTCTTCGGGATTCGTCCGGCGTTCCGCAGGCTGGGGGTCGACGCCGTCCT